>Ga0105354_1000001_pt1 | contig 293600 bp, 276 predicted proteins | sample GOMGulsemesocosm_FD_83658 | JGI IMG/M metagenome (GOLD analysis project Ga0105354, IMG submission 83658) | Methane-oxidizing microbial communities from mesocosms in the Gulf of Mexico - GOM9B Gulf of Mexico | ecosystem: Environmental > Aquatic > Marine > Cold seeps | place: USA: Gulf of...
ATATAATTTTAATCTTTTTTTAAGTGCATTTAATAGATACAAGTTCTCTTCACCTGTTTCAAATTCTGCGCCTAAACCAAAAAGTGGATTGAATTTAAAATCTTCTATTTGGTCTAATTTAGCTGAAATAACAACAGAATTAACTCGGCAAACACTTTCTTTTGTATGTTCTTCAACGTTAATATAATCTCTAAGTAAACGATCTTTAAAATCTGTTAACTGAAAAGTAATTATTGCTGCTCCTTTAAATTTATTATAAGCTTTTAATATGATGTATTTTAAGTTTTCTTCATATACAACATCATCATCAGCAAATAAAACAACATCTCCTTTAGCGTGTTTTACAGCTAAATTTCTGCTATTAGAAATACCTCTACCTAAAGAATTAACCACTCTAATATTAGGCAAGTTAGACTTTAATTCTTTCCCTTCTTCAGTTTGATTAATTATTAAAATATTATAATCTTCAATATTATTATTAACAAACATAGCATCTAGAAAACTTAAAGAAACACGGTACATTGTGGCTACCAAAACCTCAAAATCTATATCTTTTTTGTTATCAAGCTGCATTACTTATATCTTTGAACACAAATGTACAATTTATAAATGAAGATTTTATTAGTTGGCGAGTATAGCCGCTTACACAATTCCCTTAAAGAAGGCCTAATTGCACTTGGTCATGAAGTCACCTTAATAAGTTCTGGAGATGGCATGAAAGGTTATCCAAGTGATGTTTTACTATATTCTAAAATAAAGAACAATAGACTTCTAAATAAATTAAATTCTTTATCCATTAGGTTTTTTAAAACTGATTTTATAAAAAAAGAATATGCACATCAGTTTAAAAAAGCATTACCAAATCTTAAAAACTACGATGTTATTCAATTTATAAATGAAGACGCTTTATTTCTTGAACCAAAAATAAGTATCAAACTCTTTAAAACACTTATAGAGCAAAATAAAAAAGTCTTTTTATTATCTTGTGGAGAAGATTTTAAAACGGTATCATATTTCTTAAAGCCTAATAATGGGTATTCGATTTTAACACCATATTTAAATAGTGAAACAAGCTCTAAACATTCTGAATTTTCATTAAAATATGTAAATCAAGATTTTAAAACCTTACATGATTTCTTAACTTCTAAGGTTAATGGCATAATTAGTTCAGATATGGATTATCATCGTGCATACATAAACACTGAAAATTATTTGGGCTTAATTCCAAATCCAATAAACACTACTTTATTTAGTGAAAACAAGTTAGTTATAGATGATAAAATTTACATTTTTCATGGTATAAACTCTTCTTCACGAATAAAAAAAGGAAATCAATATTTCACAAAAGCACTAACAATACTTAAAGAAAAACACATTAACAAAATAGTAATAATAGAAGCTAGCAACTTACCCTACAACATCTATATAGAACGTTATAATAAAGCACATATAGTTTTAGACCAAACGTACTCATACGATCAAGGCTATAACGCATTGGAAGCTATGGCTAAAGGAAAAGTGGTTTTTACAGGTGCAGAAAAAGAGTGGAGAAATTATTATAACTTAGAAGAAAACACTGTTTGTATTAATGCTTTACCAAATGTTGATTATTTAGTATCACAATTAGAAAAATTAATTCTAAATCCAGAACGTATAATTGCTATTTCTAAAGAAGCTAAAGCTTTTATACATCGTGAACACAATTACACATCTATAGCAAAAAAGTATATAGAAACGTGGAACTCTAACTAAGTGTGTTAATAATTTTTGCAGGATTACCTGCAATAATAACATTATCTGGAAAAGATTTTGTTACTACAGAACAAGCACCAACAACTACATTTACACCTAGACTAACACCTTTTAAAATAGTAACATTATTACCAATAAACACATTTTGCTTTATTAAAACAGCTTGTGGTTTTGGATCTGATGCTTGCCTATTATCCGATTTTAAATCGTGAAAATTACTGTCGAAAATACTACAATTGAATCCTATAACTACGTTATCTTCTATAGTAACGTTTTTTTCAGCTTCAATAGAAAAATCATTACTTATAGATATATTATTTCCAAAATTAATTTCTGTTGTCACCAATCGAGATTCCAAAAAGGCATAAGAATTTAAATATCTTGGAGAATTCACTACTCCAAAAGATACATTTGTTCCAAAAGTTATTTTACCAAAACCTCTTAAAACAACGGGTTGATTTTTTTTACAAGTACCTAAAACTTGCTTGCAATTAGAAGCTAGTATTAACCTAAATTTCTTTAGTTGCATTAACAACTTTATGTAGTTATTTTTTAGGCTACTCATGTTTTTTAAGTTTTAAAAATAATGCCTTTCTAAAGACAAAAAGCATTGTTAGCAAATGAAAAATACTGACATAAAAATATGCCATAGCTGCACCTTCAACGCCATAAGACGACACAAGACAACAGCTTAAAAAGTATAGCGACAACATGAACGAGGATTCTATAACTAAATACTCTAAAATCATTCGCTTTGCGATTAATTGATAACCAATAACTAATGTAAAGACTTTAATAAAATCGCCTAATAATTGCCATTTAAACAATGATACAACAGGTGAAAAAGAAGCATCAAATAATAAAGAAATAATAAATTCCTTTAGAAAATAAATGACAACCAATCCCATACCAAAAATAGGCATTATGGTTTTATAAAAAGAAAACACTTCGTTTCTAAAACTTTTTTTTGTTTTAATTTCTGAAAATTTAGGAAGCACATATAAAGCCAATAATGAACTTACAAACATTAAATAATATTTTGAAATTCTATTCATAGCTTCCCAATAACCTGCATTTTTTAAATCTACATTTTCTGTAATATAATCTCTAATCAAAAATGCAACTAAAGGAATTGTAAATGCAGAAAACAATGCCATTATAGTATAAGAACTTAGTTTCTTTACTAACTTAAGACTAAAGTAATCTGCTCTGATTAAAGGTAAAAAACTACGTCTATTAATTATAGCAATAAAAGTAACTAGAAACAGCAAAGCTTCTATAGTAACCACAGCTAACAGTGCACCGTAAAGTTCGGTTTGCCATATTAAAAAGACAGTAATTAAAGCATTTAAAACATGACCAATTATTCTAATAATAATGATGTATTTAAACTTCCCAAAACCATTTAAAATTCCTGTTACAAAGATGTTTAAAACATAAAACGGCAATGCAATTGCAGCAATTTTTATAATATTAGAATAATCTAAACTTGCTCCAAAAACAGCATCGTTAATAGCTAATGATTTAAAATACAAAACTAAGCTAACAAATAAGGTTGAGAAAAACCCTAAATAAAAAATAGTAGAAATAGACTTTCCTAACAGGAGTTTATCATTTTTAAACTCAGAAACATATTTAACTAAACCATTATTTAACCCTAACGTAGATATGGCTTGAGCAGAACTTAAAAAATTTCTTAAATTTCCTACTAGCGCTAATCCTTCAGCTCCTAAAAAAACAGCAATTACTTTTGAGGTTAAAAACCCACCAATTACTTTTATAACAATAGCTATAGAATTAATGGATGCCAATTTAATCAACACATTAGATTTTATATGTTGAAAAAAGGTTTTAAACATTGTACTTATTTATAACATTTATTACCCTAGAAACTTCATCCATAGTTAAAACAGGACTTATTGGCAAACTGACACATTGGTTATGAATAGTTTCTGTTATTTTAAAATCTAAATGATTGTATTCTTTTAAGGCTTCTTGTTGATGAGGCGGAATTGGGTAATGAATTAAAGTCTGAATATTATTAGCCTTTAAATACGTCCCAAAATGAGTTCTATCTTTAACTAATACTACAAACACGTGCCAAACATGGCTTTTTAAGTTGTTTTCAAGACTTGGTAGTTTTATGTCTTTATTAGTTATTTCTGAAAGATATTTTGAAGCTATATGTTGTCTTATATTATTATCTGTATCTAAATATTTTAATTTAACTGAAAGAAATTTAGCCTGAACTTCGTCTAACCTATTATTAAATCCTTTTAATTCATTTTCATATTTAACAGATGAGCCATAGTTTCTAAGTTTACTAATTACTTGAAATAAATCTTTATGGCTAGTTGTAATTGCTCCTGCATCGCCTAACGCACCCAAATTCTTACTTGGATAAAAACTAAATCCAGCAGCATCAGATAAGTTCCCTGCTCTTAAACCATTTTCTGAAAGTGCTCCATGTGCTTGTGCAGCATCTTCAACTACTAATAAATTATGTTTAGTAGAAATGGATGCAATAGCTTCTACATTACATAATTGCCCATAAAGATGAACCATTAAAATAGCTTTAGTCTTTGGCGTAATTAATTCTTCAATTTTAGAAGCATCTAAATTAAATGTATCTAAATTAGGCTCTATAAAAACAGGTTGCAATCCAGAATTAATTATAGCTAAAATTGATGCGATATATGTGTTTGCAGGCACTATAACCTCATCGCCAACACTTAGCTTCCCAAGCTCTATAAATCCTTTAAAAATTAACGTTAACGCGTCTAAGCCATTACTTGTTCCAATACAATGTTTTGTTCCGCAAAACGAAGCAAACTCGGTTTCAAAATCAGAAACGCTTTGCCCTAATATATAATAACCAGAATCTAAAAAAGATTTAAACTCTTCTTGAAATTGATAATAAAAACGTGCGTTTATTTTATGTAAATCTAAAAATTTAATCATAACATAATTGCATCTAATTGTTTGTAATTTGCTGTATTAAACTCGTAAAACGATTGGGTTATTGTTCTTGCTCCAAAACTTTCTTTAAAGTAAAGTAAACCTTGATTTATATTTTGACCTTGATTCTCATTAGAGATACCAAAATCGAAGTATAATTTATCTTTATAAACGTTAGTAATTAACTCGTTTACTAGAAAATCTAAACTTCCGTTTTCTTGGCGTGAGCTATTTGCTGAAATATATTGAGCATGTACAACCGTTTCCATTTCAAAAACTGTAATCCCTGCTACTAGCGTGTTATTTTCATAAACATTAAATTGTTTAATATGGTTTGGGAATTTTTGATGCAACAGCTCAATTTCAGCTAAACTATGAGTTGGATTTGCATTAAAGCGATTTTGTAAATTTGGAATTAAAATGGAATTCCAAAATCCTTCAAAACCAGTTTCTTCCTTTACAATTAAACCTAACTTTTTTGCTTTCTTAACACCTCTTTTTCTAAGTTTACTTAACGAAAACTCTTCCTTTAGATTTAAAACAGATAAAGCATCTACTCTATTTACTTTTGCTTTTAAAATAAAGGCTAAGTAATGCAATTCATCATTTGGAACTTGGCTATAAAACTGAGGTAATTCTTTTATTAATAACGTGCTTACTTCATTTTCATAAAACCACTTTAGAATAGCTTTAAAAATACTAATAAACTCTTCAAGCTTAATTTTTTGCTTGACAATTAATCCGCCATAACTTAAACCTTGATGTGAATATACAGCGTTACCCATTTTATTTGCAGGCAAAACCGCAATTAAATTCTGAGATTTATAAATCATTAAAGAGGCATCGTGAAATCTATCTTTATGATAGTCCATAAAATCTCTGTTATACAAAAATGTACTATTTTTGGCACTAGAAACAAAAGTATTCCATTCTAGTTTAGAGCAATCTTTATATGAGTGTATATTTAAGATAATTCTTTTTTATGCAAAATACACTTTTTTATTTTTTTGCAATTAGAAATCAATAAAATTAAACCTAGATCAAACAAATTAAAATGTATGCTTAATTTATTTAAAGACAATTATAAACAAATAGTGGCATTACTTTTTTACACGATTTGTTTTATTTATTTAATTAATATTGATGCTATCTACTCTCCGGATTCGGGAAGCTACTTTACAGGTTCTATATGGAGATCTCCTGGTTACCCCATTTTTTTGCTCTTTTTTAAATTAATTTCAAGAACTTATTTAAATACTTTAGTCATTGGAACTCAACTTGTAATGGGTTTTACTGCAATTCATTTTTTTAGTAAGGAGATTTCAAAATTATTAAACCTTAAAATTATTTTCCAAGTTGGATTAATTCTTGTCTTAATTGCGCCTTATTTCCATCCTTTATATGTTGCTAATAATATTTGTCCAGAAGGTTTAAGTTACCCATTATACTTATTCTCTTTATATTTTGGCTTACAATTTTTATTTAAAGACAAATACTTTTATCCTTTACTAGCATCTCTTTTACTTCTTATTTTAACACGCCAACAATTTGTCCTATTACCTCTTATTTTATTAGTCTGCTATTACTTAAAACACAGAAAATATTTTAAGTTAAAACTACATGGCTTTAAGATTATAGGACTGATAATAGTTTTAGTATTAAATTCTTTAATGGATAGGACATTCCATAAACTAAGAAGCGATTTATTTATCCCTACAGCATTTAGTTATATTAACTTAAATTCCGCAGCAATATATGTAAGTACAGAAAGTGATATAAATGCTATTAAAAATGTAGATGATAGAGCTATATTTAAACAAGCCTATCAGAAATCTTTTAAAAATGGATGGTTACAAGAAAACAAAAAACGAGATAGTTATAAAGCTTATTACGAAGATTTCCAATCTAATCTAGATTATATTTGTAGCGGAAGTTTTCATAAACCTGGCTCTGACTACTACTTAAGTAAAGGCTATGAATACGACCATTCAAGAGCACAAGTTGAAGTCTCTGCAAAAGCCATTTACCCTATTTTAGTAAAAAATAATTTATGGAAATACACACAACTTATTTACGCCAGTGTAATTCATGGTTTAAAATCACATGTACTCTTTTGGCTTTTAATAGTTGTTCTTTTTGTTAGTGCATTTAAAACTCTATTAAAACCTACTAAAAACAGTGTACTTACATTACTTCTAACCACTTTAATAATTTCAAATGCTCTTATTGTTTCTCTAGCAAGTTATTCTGTAATGCGTCTAGAATTTTACCATTACCCTTTAATTTGCCTTTTTTGGGTTATAATTTTAAAAAACATCATAACCTCAGCTAAGCTTAAGCTACCTTTTTTATAAATAAATAATAAAAATTGATTCCTAGAATAGCTGTATTTGTAATAACAATTGGAACCGACATTAAAAAAACGCCATACACTACAAATAATAGACAGCCTAAAGAATTTATAATGCGAAGCTTTCTTATATCTTTCATTAAAAAAGAAACTAGCACACCTAAAGATGCTGCATAACCAACCCATTCTGTAACTGTAACACCTAAAAATTCCATTTGTCTAAGATTCAATTCATAAAAAAGAGAAGCCTAAAATAGAGCTTCTCTTTTGATTTATATAAAATTACTTAATATATTAAATAATCTTGTTACGTTTTCTTTCACCTTCAGTTAAGTGAATTTTACGGATACGTAAGTGGTTTGGAGTAACCTCTACATATTCATCCTTTTGGATATATTCTAAAGCTTCCTCTAAAGAGAATTTGATTGCAGGAACAATTTTAGCTTTATCATCTGCTCCAGAAGAACGCACATTACTTTGCTTTTTAGCTTTTGTAATGTTTACAGCCATATCATCTTGACGAGAATTCTCTCCAATAACTTGACCTTCGTAAATATCCTCTCCAGGTTCAACAAAGAACTTACCTCTATCTTGCAATTTATCAATAGAATAAGGAATTGCATTACCATTTTCCATAGATACTAAAGAACCAGAAATACGTCCTGGAATAGCACCTTTTAATGGTTGGTATTCTTTATATCTATGAGCCATAATTGCTTCTCCAGCAGTAGCTGTAAGTAATTGGTTACGTAAACCAATAATACCACGAGAAGGAATTAAAAACTCAATTACCATACGGTCACCTTTAGCTTCCATAGATAACATTTCACCTTTACGTAATGTTACAAATTCTACAGCTCTACCAGAAACAGTTTCAGGTAAATCAATAGTTAATTCTTCAATTGGCTCACATTTAACACCATCAATTTCCTTTATAATTACTTGTGGTTGTCCAATTTGAAGTTCGTAACCTTCACGACGCATAGTTTCTATTAAAACCGATAAGTGTAATACACCACGACCAAAAACCATGAATTTATCTGCACTACCAGTTTCACCTAATTTAAGTGCTAAGTTTTTCTCTAATTCTTTTTCTAAACGATCTTTAATATGTCTAGACGTTACATACTTTCCGTCTTTTCCAAAGAAAGGCGAGTCGTTAATTGTAAACAACATACTCATTGTTGGCTCATCAATCGCGATAGATTGTAATGCTTCAGGGTTTTCAATATCAGCAATAGTATCACCAATTTCAAAACCTTCAATTCCAACAATAGCACAAATATCTCCAGTTTGAACGCTTTGTACTTTCTTACGTCCTAAACCTTCAAATACAAATACTTCTTTTACTCTTGTTTTTGTAATAGAACCATCTCTTTTTACTAAAGAAATTTGTTGTCCTTCTACTATATTTCCTCTTTGTAATCTACCAATCGCGATACGACCTGTAAAAGAAGAGAAATCTAAAGATGTAATTAACATTTGTGTAGTTCCTTCTTTAAATACTGGAGTTGGAACGTGTTCCACAACCATATCTAATAAAGGCTCAACGTTTTCTGTTTGGTTTTCCCAATGATCACTCATCCAGTTGTTCTTAGCAGAACCGTAAACTGTTGGGAAATCTAACTGCCATTCTTCAGCACCTAATTCAAACATTAAGTCAAAAACTTTTTCGTGAACTTCTTCAGGAGTACAGTTTTCTTTATCAACTTTGTTTACAACCACACAAGGTTTTAAACCTAAATCAATTGCTTTTTGTAATACAAAACGCGTTTGAGGCATAGGACCTTCAAAAGCATCTACTAATAACACAACACCATCTGCCATGTTTAATACACGTTCAACTTCACCTCCAAAATCGGCGTGACCTGGTGTATCAATAATATTAATCTTAGTATCTTTATATACTACAGACACGTTTTTAGACGTAATTGTAATCCCACGTTCACGTTCTAAATCGTTATTATCAAGAATTAAGTCACCCGTGTTTTCGTTATCACGAAATAACTGACAGTGATACATAATTTTGTCAACCAACGTAGTTTTCCCGTGATCAACGTGTGCAATAATTGCGATATTTATAATCTTATCCATAAAAAATGCCTTATTTTAAGGGTGCAAATGTACTCAATTTTTATTGATAAATACCTACTTTTATTTTTTTGGGCATTTCCTTTTTACAAAACCGTAAAAAGGTCGCGCTATCCGTTGTATCTTTTTAAGTCTAAAGCACTTAAAAAGGATGCCACTTCTATCGCTAATGCAAGGTTTGGATTTTTATGTTTGTTCTGGATTTTGGGTAACTATTTTTATGAAGAGTAAGAGGTTAAAAATGTAAATTAAAAATAGCTTTTGTTTTATTAGTTATATTCTGTTCGTGTAAGTAGTTATTTTCTTTTATTCAATTCAGATGTCATTATTTCATATAATTCCTCAAATTTAATTTTCAACCCATTTGTTGATATTTGAATCGGTGAACCAAACTTTTTAAAATTAGTTTCAACGTTTTTTCTTGTTAGAATATTTTTTTGTCTGGCGATAAAATCATTCGGGTTATTGACAATTACTCGTATAAAATTTTGATTTACGACTTTACTCTTTTGAATACTTTCAATATTCTCCCATTTTATAAGTCAAGAGTTTATGGAAGTTGAGTTATCATATATTCCTTCACCATTAATTTTTATCCCGTAATTATTTTCAAAGAGTTTTTTTTTGCAATTAATATTCCAATTCCTCCAAAGAAGATTATGGAGAGAAATCCAATTGATTTTCGAAAAATATTATTATTTAGTAACTCAACATTAACAATTGGTGCGTAAAAGGCAATCCAAATTCCCAATAACACAAACAACAGTGAAAGTCCAATTAAACCAATGATTTTAACCTTACTAATTTCTATAATTTTTCTTCCATTTTCGTTTTTTTAATTACTTAAAACGCGACATAAAGTAACTCTTATCAATAATATCCCGAAAATAAGTCAGGATATAGTAAGTTTACTATCAACGTTATCCCGTAAATATAATTTAATCATTCTATTATCCAAGTCCCATTTATCTAATGTAAATAGCCAATTCAAATCAAGAAATAAAACTCCTTTTTCTCGACAACAATTTAAGCAAGCAAACACCACTAAATATACAAGTTATTAAACTCACAACCTTAAAAAAAAAATCAAATCAACACAAGTAAAAGTTAATATTAGCAGAATAAAAAAGGGACTCCTTATCATTTTTTCTTTACTAAACCAATAATGAAAATTATAATAAACAGAACTCCAATCACGTAGATTTTTTTCCAACTATTTCTTTTACAAGACTTATAGTTTTCAAAATCCAGTAATTTTTTCCCACTAAGCAATTCAATTCCATAAACAGAAATATAATTATTTATAAATGTTTGTCCAGAATTCAATTCACTGGTCTTTGCTGTAATTCTTAATTTATCACCAACTTCTAAACTTAAAACCTCCACTTCATTTATTGAATTTAAAGCGCAATCTTTTAATTCAAAGCGTTGTTTGTATTCCTTGTCAATTATTTTTAAGGAAGAAGGAATTTCGTATGTTGCAGGCGATAATTCAGGCCTTTCAGACAAAGTAATTGTCACAACCTGAACTTGAGATTCTTTTACAACTGTTGGGTTGAAATAAAAATATAAAACACCAAGAAAACAAAGCACAATAAAACCTAAAGTTTCTGCCCTTTTAATATTCTTAAAAATTTTATTTAACATATTTTACTTCTAGATGTTTAAAAAAACCTGAACTTATTACAACTTTCAGGTCAATAACATGTAAATATAATTTAATTATTCCATTATCCAAGTCGCATTTATCTATTGTAAATAGTCAATCCAAATCAAGAAAGAAAATTCCTTTTTCTCGATAACAATTTAAGCAAGCAAACACCAACAAACCCATAACCTACTACATTCATAACCTTTTTTTCAAACTCCTAAACCAATAACCTTCTAAACTGATAACCTTTTTCAAACTCCTAAACCATTTAAACAAACTTAGAAACCTTTTAATTATCTTTGCTACTTTAAAATACACCTATGAAACTTCAAGATATCCCAAAATTAAAACATACAGATTCAGATAATTTCTTCCTTTTATGTGGTCCATGTGCTATAGAAGGCGAAGACATGGCGCTTAGAATTGCAGAAAGAGTCTTAACTATTACTAATAAATTAAACATTCCTTACATATTTAAAGGAAGTTTTAAAAAAGCAAACCGTAGTAGAATTGATAGTTTTACAGGTATTGGAAACGAAAAAGCATTAGAGATTTTAGCTAAAGTTTCTGAAACTTTTGATATTCCAACCGTAACAGATATTCACGAAACTAGCGATGCGGCATTAGCTGCTCAATATGTAGATGTATTACAAATCCCTGCGTTTTTAGTAAGACAAACCGATTTAGTGGTTGCTGCTGCTAAAACAGGAAAAGTAGTCAATCTTAAAAAAGGACAATTTATGAGTCCTGAGGCTATGAAACATGCGGTTCAAAAAGTAAAAGATGCTGGTTCGGATAAAGCTTGGATTACAGATAGAGGAACTATGTTTGGTTACCAAGACATGATTGTAGATTTTAGAGGTATTCCTACTATGCGTGAGTTTGCTCCTACAGTTTTAGATGTTACTCATTCTTTACAACAACCAAATCAAACTATTGGTGTTACTGGCGGAAGACCAGACATGATAGAAACTATTGCAAGAGCAGGAATTGTAAACCATGTTGATGGTTTATTTATAGAAACTCATTTTGACCCAGCTAATGCAAAAAGTGATGGTGCTAACATGTTACATTTAGATAACCTTGAAGGCTTATTAACCAATCTAACAAAAATTAGAGCGACTATTAACAGCTTATAATTCTTATAAAAACTTATAAAATGAATAACAATATAAAAGGTGGAGATACACCAATTAAATGCGAATTAGAAGCTAACAAAAAATACGCCTGGTGTACTTGTGGACATAGCGAAAATCAACCATTTTGTAATGGCGCTCACAGACAAGCAGAAGCAACGCCTTCTCTAGTTTTTGAAGTTACTGAAGCAAAAGAAGCGTTTTTATGTTCTTGTAAACTGACTAAGAATCCACCATATTGTGACGGTTCTCATAACTAAATAGATTACTTAATGCCTACTTCATTTTACAAAACCCTTTTATCACTTTTTATTGTATTAAGTGTTGCGCCTACTTTTGGGCAAGACTCTTTATACACATCATCTAAAAAAGGTAAAATCTTTGTAAGTTGGGGCGGAAACAGGGAATCTTTTTCAAGGTCTGATATTCATTTTCAAGGTGATAATTACAATTTTACCATAGAAGATGTTTCTGCACACGATAAGCCTAAAGGTTGGCATGTAGATTATATTAATCCTGCGAGAATGACTATTCCGCAAACCAATTTTAAAGTTGGTTACTTTATTTCGGATAACTATGCCATTTCTATTGGTGTTGACCATATGAAATATGTTATGGATAATAATAGAAGCCGAAAAATAAACGGAACTATAAATCTACCCATTACAGAACTAGGCGCACAATTTAACGGAACTTATAATGGTTCTGGATACTTGGTTTCTGAAGATTTTTTATTATTTGAGCATACAGATGGTTTAAACTATGTAAACGCAGAGTTTTCGCGTCACGACGATTTATCTTCATTGTTAGGAATTACAAACACAGACAAATTTCAAATTAATATATCTGAAGGCATTGGACTTGGATTACTATACCCAAAAACAAATACAACATTATTAAATAAAGACCGCTACGACCAATTTCATGTATCTGGCTTTGGAGCTTCTGTAAGAGTTGGATTAAACTTTACATTCTTTAAACACTTCTTTATTGAAACCGACTTAAAAGGTGGATTTATTAACATGAATGACATTAGAACCACAAAGAACACCAACGATAAAGCTTCTCAAAAGTTCTTTTTCTTACAACGTATAATTTCTGTTGGTGGGATTTTTAAACTATAACATAACTATTGATATCGCTAAACAGAGCGATGTTTTAGAAATTACTTCAATTTTTAAAAACACTATTATTGCGGTTAATAGTAAAGACTACGGTAAAGAACAAATAGTACTTTGGTCTAGTGGTGGAGATAATTTAGACAAGTGGAAAAAACGCATCAAAGAACACTATTTTATCGTTGCTAAAATTGACAGTACTATTGTCGGTTTTGCGTACCTAACCAATAATAATTACTTCGATGGTTTATTTGTTCACCACAAGCATCAAAATAAAGGTATTGCTAAATTACTACTCGAAAATATTGAAGCAAAAGTCATCAAAAATGGATTTGACACTATCCATTCTGATGTTAGTATAACTGCATTACCATTTTTCAAAAAACACAATTACATTATTGTTGAAAAACAACAGAAATTACATGAAGGTTTAGTTTTTGAGAATTTCGTGGTTTACAAGTCGTTAACTTAATAACTCTTTATATTATTCTGGTTCATTTTTTCATCATGGAAAAAAGAACAAACACTAACCTCTCTTAAAAGGATTCAACTTATACTCCATCAAAACTTCCAAGACATAAACCAAAACCTCAGCATCAACATCTTCAACCGATTTATAACGTAAAGACACTACTGATTTTCGTTTTTCTCTAACAAACAATTCGGTATGTTTTTCCATAATAGCACTATGCCAAAAGCAAACATCTACATAATCTTTGGACTGATTCAAATAGCATAACGGACGCTCTTCAAAATAGAAAAAAGGCAATTTCCATTTGTATTGTACATCGACATCTTTAACCACAGCTTCAATAATGGCTTTTACATCTAACAATATAGATTTAAAAGGTTCGTCTTGTTTTAAGATGTAAGCTTCAGCTGGTTTCATGCTCTAAAAATACATTTAAAATTTATATTCAGAAGAAAAAACAGCGCCATTCTATTTACAAAATTGAAGGAATTTCAACATAAAACTATATTGACTTACATATTATTTATAATACCATTATTTTAGCTAAATAATGAAGACATTAATGAGTCAACCTACTTTAAATATTGGAATTTTAGCACACGTAGATGCAGGTAAAACCACACTTACAGAGCATTTTTTATATAATTCTGGTGCCATTAGAGTTCTTGGTAGCGTAGATAAAGGCTCAACAAATACCGACAGTTTAGACCTTGAAAAAGAACGCGGTATTTCTATAAAATCTGCCACCACTTCTTTTACTTGGAAAGACACGACAATTAATTTAATAGATACGCCAGGTCACGTCGATTTCTCAAGCGAAGTTGAACGTGCGTTATGCGTGGTTGATGCTGTAATATTAGTGGTTTCAGCTGTTGAAGGGGTTCAAGCGCATACTTTAAATATTTGGGATTCTTTGCAAGAATTAAACATTCCAACCATTATTTTTATTAATAAAATCGATAGACAAGGCGCAGATACTGAAACGGTAATTCATCAGATTGAAAACGAACTTAAAACCAAACCTGTTGTTATTTATGGTTCTAAAAATGACGGTTTAGTTGATGCAAAAATTACATCTGTTTTTAATTCTGAAACTGAATCAGCTCAAAAAGAAAACTCTATTGAGCATATTTTAGACCTTGAAGAACATTTATTAGAACGCTTTTTAAATTCTGAGACTATTCCTGATACCGACTTTTTAAAATCTATTAAAAAATTAACGCTTCAAAATAAAATCACACCAATTTATACAGGAATTGCCAAAAACAATATTGGTGTTACCGAATTATTAGATGGTATTACCACTAATTTAACAACAACTCAAACTGAAAATTCAGAAGAATTATCGGCTTACGTGTTTAAGTTAGAACATCATAAAACATTTGGTGTTATGGCTTATGTAAAAGTATTTTCCGGAAAGTTAACGTCTAAATCAACCGTTTATAATTATACGCAAGAATTAGAAACAAAAATTAATCAAACTAAACAATTAGAAAACACTAAACACATTGACAATATAGATTTAAACGCTGGAGATATTGGAGTTATTACAGGTGTTTTAGGTACAAAAGCAGGAGATGTTTTAGGGAATTCCAAACACATTCCAAAGCAACCTCAACTACATATTCCTGTACTAACAGTTCAAGCCATACCAAATAACGAAGCCGATTATAATGCTTTAGCGGAAGCACTTCAGCAATTAGATCGAGAAGACCCAACTTTAGATTTTAAATGGTTTAAAACCGAAAAAGAGTTGCAATTATTGTTAATGGGACAAATGCAAATTGAAATTTTAGAGCATGTTTTAAAAGAACGATTTAACATAAATGCAAGTTTTTCTAATCCTGAAGTAGTTTACAAAGAAACCATAACCAAAAAAGCCGAAGGTTATATTAGATATTGGATGCCAAAACCTTGTTGGGCGATTATGACGTTTTTAATTGAACCTGCGCCACTAAATTCTGGCGTAACGTATAGTTCTGTGGTTTCACAAAATGATGTTCATATTAAATATCAAAATGAAATTGAACGTACAATTCCAAAAGCTTTGGCACATGGACTTTTAGGTTGGGAAGTCACCGATGTAAAAATCACATTGATTAAAGGTGAAGATCACAACGTACATTCAAGACCTGGAGATTTTAATTTAGCCACGCCAATGGGAATTATGCAAGGTTTAAAAAATGGAGGTACGCATTTATTAGAGCCTATTTTAGATTTTGAGATTAAAGCAAACGATACCTTATTAGGGAAAATAACTTCGGAATTAAGCACACGTAGAGCAACATTTAATACACCACAATTTACAGATGATACGTTTGTGTTGAAAGGCACAATTCCGGTAGCAACATCTTTAGATTTTAGTATTAAACTGAATTCTATTACCAGCGGAAAACTAAGATTACGTTTAAAATTTCATGGTTATAATACCTGTCCTAAAAATGAAGGTGTTACAAAACCCTACAAAGGTGTAAATCCTTTAGATGAAGCACAATGGATTCTTCACAGAAGAGGTGCATATAAAGCTGATGAACGCGTGATTTAATTAGAAATTCTTCATAACAAAAAACCTTTCAAATCCGTAATTACAGACCTGAAAGGTTTACTTATTTTTTTGAGTATTTATTTCAGTAAAAACAACTTCAATTAAAACAAACCTAGAATTCCAATCACTATTAAAGCAATTCCAATTCCTGCTTTAAAAGGCATTAACTTATCCGATAATTTTAATAAAGTATCTTGAAACGCTGGCGCTTTACTAATGGTATTCGTTAATAATAGAAAACTTCCTAAAAGACTGGTAATGTTATATATCCATCCACCACCGCGAACTAAGAATAAAATAGACAACACCACTAATGCTCCACCTATTATAGTTTGAAAAGGCGCTAAAGTTTTTGCCATTTTATTAAAGTAATCTTTGTCACCATCCCATTTATCTAAAAGTGCTAACCCTAAAAGAATACCACCTGTAATGTTGGCTATATTGTAAACTAATCCTAACATAAATTCTATTTTAAATTAGTTTTCAAATTACAGCTTTTAAAACCGAAAATTAAATTTTTTAAAAAATAATTAGCATAGCAATGAAAAATAAACGTACTTTGTATTTCAAAGTACTTTTATTATGAGCAACGAAGATTATTTAAAAGACCTAAGCGAAATTAAAAACATCATGAATAAATCCTCTCGATTTATATCATTGAGTGGTTTGTCTGGAATATTAGCTGGTATTTACGCTTTAATTGGTGCTACTGTAGCTTACTATATAGTAACAAATTCTAGTAGAGGTTATTTAATTTTAGATGGACAAATATTTAATATTTGTGCAGGTATTTTAATTGCAGTTGCTGTTTTAAGTATTGTTACTGGAATAATCTTAACCACAAGAAAAGCTAAAAAGAATGGCGAAAAAATATGGGACAAATCTTCTAAACGTTTATTATTTAGTTTTTTAACACCTTTAATTGCTGGTGGAATATATATACTAATTATTTTATGGCAAGGCAAATACGGACAAACTGGTGGATTAATGCTTATTTTTTACGGTTTAGCTTTAGTTAGCGCTTCTAAACATAGTATTGGTGATATTAAATATTTAGGTTTAACCGAAATTGCTCTAGGTTTAGTAGCTGCTTTATTTCCAGGTTATGGCTTTTGGCTTTGGGTAATTGGTTTTGGAATTATGCACATAATTTATGGTAGCATTATGCATTTTAAATATGATGTTAATCAGTAATTAACGACTTATTTAAGTTGAATTAAATCATTTAAAAACAAAAACGTGAGCATAATAACAAACATAAATAAAGTTTTTGACCATAGGATTAGACTTGGTATTATGTCTGTACTTGTAGTTAACGAAAATGCCGATTTTAAAACCCTTAAAGAACTTTTAGGAGCTACAGATGGTAATTTAGCTAGTCATACAAAAGCATTAGAAAAAGCAGAGTACATTTTAGTCGAAAAACAATTTATTGGACGAAAACCAAATACCACTTACACGGCTACAAAATTAGGTCAATCTGCTTTTAAAAAACACATTAACGCATTAGAACAACTTATTAAAAACACATAAACCCTTTTTTTTATTCATTTACTTTGAAATTCAAAGTACTTTAAAACAAATTAAACCATGAAACAAATTGTATTAATCACCTCAGCACTACTCTTCAGTATTTTATTCCATCAACAGAACTTTGGTTTAAATGTGGCACTTTTCACTTTAATAACTATTGCCATTCTGAGTTTTTTCAATTTAGAAAAAATGAGAAATAAACAAACCTTATTCTATGCTGGTTTATATGTTTTATCAGGCGTTTTAGTTTTTGTAAACAATAGTTTCTTAAGCTATTTCACAAATTTTAGTGCAATGTGTTTGTTTGTTGGAAGTATTTCCGAAGCAAACAATTCTATTTACATAAAATGGATTAATGGTTTATCTAGTATTATAGCCGGTTTTTTCCATAGAAAATCTGAAGAAGTTAAAATTGAAGATTCGGTAGAAACTCAAGAAGAACCAACTAAGTCCATAGACATTTTACATTGGGTTAAACTAATTGCTATTCCATTAACTTTAGTAATTCTGTTTGTAGTACTTTACAGTAATGGAAACCCAATTTTTAAAGAATTAATTGGAGAAATTAATTTTAAATTTATTGAATTCAAGTTTATTTTATGCGCTTTAATTGGTTACGCTATAATGACTAATTATAGTAAGCCTATTAAGATAAAGCCCGCAACTTTGGAGGATTTAAATACATCAAATTATTTAGAAAAAAATGAAGATGTAGATACAGAGACTTTAAAAAAAGAAACACAATTAGGAATAACAATTTTAGGATTCTTAAACGTATTATTAATTGGTTATTTAATTACAGAACTTCTATTTGTATCAAGATTACAATCGCTTAGCGCTCAAGAATTATCTACACAATTACATGGCGGAATTTACACTTTAATTATATCTATAGTCATTGCGATAATTACCATATTAGTATTATTTAGAGGCGATTTAAATTTTTATAAAAACAACAAAACACTAAAAGCATTGACTTACAGTTGGATTATACTAAATACAGTTTTAGTAATTCTTGTGGTTCTAAAAAACTTCTATTATGTGAATCAGTTTGGGTTTACCTACAAACGCATTGGTGTATTTGTGTATTTACTTTTAACTATTGTAGGTTTAATTACCACTATTTTAAAAGTAAAAAACATAAAAAACCTTTGGTTTATGTTAAGAGCAAATACCAATATTGCATTTGTAATACTACTAATCTGCACAACCATAAATTGGGATAGAACAATTACCAATTACAACTTAACTTATATAAATAATCCAGATTTAGAATATTTAGTTAGCTTATCTAATAGCAACGCAGAAGTACTAAAAAACTACAACCAAACACATACAATTAGTAATACATCATCTAATGCTATACAGGAAAAATACAACAATTTTCTATCTGATTTATATAACAACAATTGGCAAGAGAAAAGTTTAATAGATTTTATATCTCAAAAAAAATAAACGCTATGAATACGCCATCAATTATTGGAAAATCCATTTTATTAGCAACACTTATCTTTTGGTTATTTAATTACACACAATTAGATTTTCAAGGTTATTTATTAGTTCCATTATCGCTTATACCAATTAGTATTTGTGTGAGTTTGGTTATATTAATTACCATTTTTCCTTGGTTTACAAATTCTAAAAAAAGCGCTAAACAAATTTTTAATATTGGGTTTCCAATCTATAGTATTTTACTATTTATAGTTTGTGTTTATTTCGGTTTTGAAAGTGATTTTGAAAATTTCATTACTGGTTTTTTAGCGTCGGCATATATTACAACTTGTTATGCCTGGCTTAAATTTTCAAAATTAGGATTCTAATGAGACAGCTAAGAAAACAACTTATAATTTGGTTATTTGAGAATAGTCAGAACTTTTATGTTACCTATTTTAAGAAGCGCCACAAGGCATGGCATGTTAAAAAAAAAGAGCTCCTAACCTATTCTAAAAACACATTTGGATATCATTTAGGGTATTTTTTAAAACTCAATAACTTTGAACTCATCCCTAAAATTGAAAGACACGATTGCTATCATGTCTTAACCGGTTATAGTACAAAAGTTGAAGATGAAATTGCATTACAATATTTATGCTACGGAAACGGAAAACGAAGTATTTACCTATTTGGAGTTATTCTTTTAGGAACATTTCTATTACCTGAATGTTACAAATACTATATAAAATCGTATCGCTTAGGAAAAAGTGCCAACGCCTTTCATCAATTTGATTATAGTAAATTATTAAAAACCGAAATAGGCTTACTTAGAGCTACCATTTTTATAAATCTTAATTACGTCTAACATGAAAAAACATCTTAAAAGATTCAGCTTAATAATAGCATTATTAGCTTTAGTAATAATTACAACTAATATTATAGTTATAAATTCAGCAAGAGAAAACACCTATAATTCGGTTAAAACCATACCTAAAAATAACGTTGGACTAATTCTTGGCGCAAACAAATATGTGTCTAATGGCTACATTAATTTATATTATAAATACAGACTAGAAGCTGCAATAGAATTGTATAAGGCTAAGAAAGTAGACTACTTAATAATTAGTGGAGATAATAGCCGAAAAGATTACGATGAACCCAATATGTTTAAAGAAGATTTAATAAAAAACGGTATTCCAGAAGATAAAATTTATTTAGACTTTGCGGGATTTAGAACCTTAGATTCTGTAGTTAGAGCAAAAGCTATTTTTGGACAGGAAAACATAACCATTATTTCTCAAGAATTTCATAATCAACGTGCTATTTACCTTGCTAAAAAACACCATATAAATGCTGTAGCATATAACGCAAAAAATGTGTCTAAGCGGTTAAGACTAAAAACTAACTTAAGAGAATATTTAGCAAAAACTAAAGCCGTATTAGATGTTATATTTAATAAAAAGCCAAAGTTTTTAGGCGAAAAAATTAGAATTCCACATGTTTAGATTCAACTTAAAATTCGCTCTAATTACCACCTTAATTTTAGCAATAGAAATTTGCATAGCAGTCTTTCTAAAGGATGGTTTTATCCGTTATACTTTTGGTGATTTCCTTTCTACTATTTTGGTTTATTGTGGACTTAGAAGTGTTACAAATCTGAAACCAAAACTTGTAGCCTTTATCACTCTAATAATAGCATTTACATTAGAAGGTTTTCAATATATAAACCTATTAGAATTAGTTAATCTACAGGACTATAAACTATTAAGAATTGTATTGGGTTCGCATTTCAGTTTTGAAGATTTACTAGCCTACACATTAGGAACTATTTGTGCTTATATTATTGATATAAGAACCAACAAAGATAATTAAGCCCTATTTTTTTCTTGAATTTTTCTAACAATATTAGTTGCTGCGTTTCTAGTAAGTACTCTTGGCAAGAATGCTAAAAATTTATTAAAAATGCCAGGTATAGCAACAGACTTTCCTTTGTGCATAGCATTATAGCCATAACGGGTTACTTCTATAGGATCGCCCATATTAAACCCAATCTTACCTTCTTTTTCAGACTCTTGAACTGTTTGCTGAAACAATGTTTTTGTTGGTCCTGGACAAAAAGCAGTAACTGTTACTCCAGTATCCTTTAATTCGTTTGAAATAGCTTCAGAAAAAGATAACACGTAAGATTTTGTAGCATAATATAACGCCATTAAAGGTCCTGGTTGAAACGCTGCTAAAGAAGATACATTTAAGATTCTTCCTTTACCGTTTTTAACCATTCCTTTTAACACTAGTTTAGTTAAATGAGTAAGCGTTACAACATGAAGATTTAGCATACTTAACTCGCGTTCCCATGGATTTTCATGAAAACAACCAAACATACCAAATCCAGCATTATTTATTAAAACTTCAATCTTATAATCTTTAACGTTATTATAAACCAATGTTGCAGCATCTTGAGTACTTAAATCTTGTGCTACAGTTGAAATTTCCACCCCAAATTCAGAGAGTAGCTTGGCTTTAGATTCTTGTAACTTATCCGGATCTAAATCTACCATTATTAGACCATAACCATCTTTAGCTAATAATTTAGAAAACTCAAACCCTAAACCAGAAGCTGCACCAGTAACTAATGCAAAGGACTTACTCTTTTCCATCTACATAATCTTGTAGATAGTTATATCTATCCGTTAACTTTCCATTTTCTGTCATTTTTGCTCTAAGTAAAACACCATCCGCATCGTTGTTAAAAAATGCAGGAATAACATGTTCTAAAAATGTTTCTCCAAAACCTTCACTAGCATCTTTTGGTAACTCACATGGTAAATTATCTACAGCCATCATGGTTATACAACCTTTAGCATTAAAAGCTACTTCAGATTCTGTTTTTGCATCGTAACCATAAAATGGATCTGCAATGGTACTTGGTCTTATTGTACTTGCTACTGGCCCATCAATATCACAAGATACATCTGCCACTAAATTAATTCTAAAATCAGGATGTTTGGCATCTTCTCTTGTAAATAAATATGGCGCGCCATCACCATAAAAGTGACCAGCTATAAAAAAGTCGGTTTGTTTTGCATATGGCATAAAGTTACTTTCGTAACCACTTGGATCTTTATAAAATGCATATTTATCTCCAACTGTACCATCTTTTCTTTTATTATATTCCATAACGTCTGCCATGCAATAAACTGGTTCAGAAAATTCCGATGTTAGGTACAACGCATCACTAACCTGTTTGATTTTTAAATGGTCTAAAATTTCTTTAGCTCCTTTGGCTACTTTACCGGTTCCGGTTAAAAGAATATTTATATTTGGTAAGGTGATTTTATCTAACTCAGCTTTTACAGCATCTAAATCGGCTAAGTTTTCGACCTTAGGCAACTCGAATAAACCATCGCGTAAACCTAAAGCTCTAAATCCGTTATACGCTCCAACTAAACCTGCATAACGACCAAAACCAATAAGTCTTGCATTGTTTTCTCGCACAATAGTTTCGTGATCAAACATCTCTATATTTTTGTCTAACATTGTTTTTAACAACTCACGATTGTAAGGTTGTTTTTTAATGGTATGACTAAAAAAGAAATATTTTTTATTCGGAATTAATGCTGTTTTAGGCACTTCTTTAACACCAATCATAACATCTGCATCGCTAACATCTGCACTTACTGTAATTCCAGCATCTTGATATTGTTTATCTGTAAAGACGCGTATATCTGAAGATTCTACAACTATATCTGCTTGTGGGAATTTATTTTTAAATTCTACTAATGCTTCCGGTGAAAATACTACACGTCTATCTGGTGGATTTTTACGTTCTTTTATAATGGCGAATTTCATATGCGATATAATTTGACTTGATTGTGTTAAATTGGTTCGCTAAATTAAGGTTAAATAAAAGGTTTGACAAATATTTTTAACTGATATGCTTTACTTGATTTTCACTTTTTAAGACATCATCTCTATCGGCTTGTTTTATATACAATGCTTTGTTTCCTAATTCTCCATTTCCGGTAACTCAGGTTCCTTTTATAGTTTTAGTGATTTTCTATACAAAAGCATCTTCTACTCTACTTTTATTGTTCCATTTCCCTAATTCCATTTGACCTTACTTACTGTGTTTATGATGGCTTTTATGATTTTTTATCTAAAATTAGAGCTTGAAATTGACTATTTGTCTTATTCTTTATATAAAATTGAATTGGTATAGTGTTTGAACTGTATTTTTTGTTAGTTTTGCTAACTGCGTTAAGGATGGAAGCAGCATCCTTTTTTATGGTGAATACCTAAAAAAGATATAGCTGAGAGCCTAACCCCATAGGGAAACGCTATAAATATTACTAAAAATTGGGGTCGACTGGTTTTGACAGCGAGATTTATTGATTAGTAAGCACGTCGAGTAATGAAGTTAAACTCGTAAATCCTTATTTCAACTTTTTAATCGGCGAGAATAACTACGCTTTAGCTGCCTAATCCGAATTATAGTAGGATTAAGCCTCGGCTCACTAGGTGAGCAAGCTTTATGTTTCCGGAAAGCCTTGATTGGCGGCGTTCCATTTTGAAGCATCGAAAATGTCAATATAGATTTAGTGGAGCTTTGACGCTATTTCGAAATTAAAAAGATAAGTTATAAGTGGGTTGTCTTTAACCAGCTTATAGTCGAAAACCTAAGAAAAGAATAAGCGTGTAGAAAGCTATTTAATGACTTGTTTGGACGAGAGTTCGATTCTCTCCGACTCCACTGAAAAGCCTCGAAATAATTTTATTTCGAGGCTTTTTTTTGTAGCTTTTTTTAATAAGTTATTAACGTCTACCAGTTCTATTAGATCTAAATTCTTTCATTTTTACTAATACAATCTCTTGATATTCTTGCTTAGATACTTCTTTACCTTTATCTGGAACTACAATTTCTATTTCTTCTTTTGGGTTTATTATTAATTTTGAACACAAAATAGTAGTATCGTCTGCACTTACTTCCAAAATTAGCCCAGGTAGTCCCGAATATTCTAATGGACCATTAGAGATTGGTATTTGCATAGTGTACCAAGCTTCTACTTGTGTTAATTCCATTTGCTTAGTTTCATCTTCCTTTTCTTTGCTTCTCATTTTATCCCACGAAAAAGCGTACCATGTTAAATCGTTTGTTGGTACTAATGCATTAGCTTTAAAACAAGTGTAATTTCCAATTTGCTTTGTTTCTCCGCTTAACTGCCAATCTATTTTTAATATACTGTCTTTTACTAAAAACCGTTTTCCATAAAACTCTTGCGTTTGAATTTGAGTTTTTGTTTTAATGTTTTTATACTGATTTCCTGGTGTGAAATTTTTGCCCCAAGAATCTGTTGCTCCAGAAATTGCATCTATTTTTTCTTCTTCATAAAAATAAGATGTTTCTTTATCAAAGGACAATACATAAGTTTTTTCTAGTCTATTTTTTAAACGTTGTGCTATCTGCATTTTTTGAGCTTCGGTCATTTGATTTCCCCACTTTCCCAAATCCATACGCTGTTTAGAAAAATAAAAAGCTTGTGCTTTAAAATCTTCTGTAACTGGATATTCTAGATCTGTATTTACACTTGTAATTAGCGCCACTACAAATACTAATAAACTTATTTTTAAAATTAAATGTTTCATCTTAAACTTATTTTTGTTTAGCGAAAGTATGAAATAATAAAACAAAACAATTTAATTAGGCTTAATTTTAACATTAATATTTGCTAAACCATTCAAAATGATTTTGCATTATTACATTTTTATTAGTTTTTGTATGCGTTACAAAAGCTTTAGCAATTAGTGATAAGTTCTTAGATTTTAACCAAGCCAAATTCCAATGTGTTATTATTGGTAAATCTTTTACAGAAATAACTTGTAAATCCCCTAACTTAAGTTCGTTTTTTATTCCTATTAATGGCATTATAGAAACACCTAAACCAGCAATAACCGCTTGTTTAACAGCTTCATTAGAAGTTAATTCCATTTTTTTTTGAGTTGAAATTTTATGTGATACTAAGAACTTCTCCATAGATAATCGAGTTGCAGAACCTTGTTCTCTGTAGATTAATGGTAATTTTTCAATTTGACTTTTAGATAAGTTTCCTTTGCCTTGCTTAACTGTTTTACCAGCAACTAAATATAATTTATTGGTCATTAGCTGAATGGTTTCAATGTTCAAATGATTTGGCAACGTAGAAATCATAGCAAAATCTACCGTATTATTCTCTAGCGCTTTTATAACTTCTGCTTTATTGGTAACATCCATAATTAATTCCACTCCTGGATGTGCTTTAATGAAATCGGTTAAAAAATAAGGCATTGCGTATTTAGCTGTAGATACAATAGCAATCTTTAATTTACCTGCTAATTCACCTTGATAAGAAAGTGCTTTGTAATTAATAGCCTTAACTTCTTCCAAGATTTTTCTCGAAGCCAAAACTATTTCTTCGCCAAATTCCGTGATAAATAACTTTCTACTTACCACTTCAAACAACGGAATATCAAATTGATCTTGAAACTTTTTTAACTGAATTGAAACCGCAGGCTGTGTTAAAAACAAAGCTTCTGAAGCCTTAGTAACACTACCTAACTCTGCTACTTTACTAAACACTTCTAATTGATGTAATGTATAATTCATAAATAATATTAATGTATTTCATAATAAATATAAATAAAAATAAATGAAATATAAAATTAACCTTTGCATCAACAAACAAAAGGCAATTAAAATGAATCAAGAAAATCAATTTAAAAGAAAACCAGAAACGAAAGTTTCAATCTTAAAAAGCACTGAATTTAAGAGGCGTATTTTTCAAATTAAAGTCGTTAGTTTATTAATACTAAGTTTAGTAATTATAACCATTTCTATACAAAGCAATTTTCTGTTTTTTAAAGAAATAATATCATGCTTAAGTATTTGCTCACTATTATTATTGATTAGAAACGCTTCAAATTAATATGGACCTACACCTACTAATCGACAACCTAACAAATCCTGCACTATTATTTTTCTTTTTAGGAATTATAGCCGTTCAATTAAAAAGTGATTTATCTATTCCAGAAAATTCGTCTAAATTTATTTCTCTTTATCTTTTATTATGTATTGGATTTAAAGGCGGACAAGAATTAGCTCACAGCACTTTTAATTTAGAAATTTTATGGTCGCTTTTATTCGGAATTCTGCTAGCAACGCTAGTACCTATTTACTGTTATTTTATATTAAGAAAGAAATTTAGCATAGAAAACTCTGGTGCAATTGCAGCAGCTTACGGATCTGTGAGTGCTGTAACTTTTGTAACTACCATTGCATTTTTAGAAATGAAAAACATTCCATTTAGCGGTCATATGGTTGCAGTAATGGCACTAATGGAAGCGCCTTCTATTATGGTAGGGCTTGTTTTAATGACTATTTCAAAAAAACGTAAAAAACAAAACAGCGAGGATTCTATACCAATGAAAAAAGTAATACACCATTCTTTAACCAATGGTAGTGTATTATTAATTATTGGAAGTTTAATTATAGGCTTATTAACAAGTGATGCACAAGCTGAAGGTATTAAACCTTTTACAACTGATATTTTTAAAGGTTTTCTTGCTGTATTCTTATTAGACATGGGAATAACAAGCGGGAAAAAATTGGGCGATTTCATAAAAAAAGGATGGTTCGCTTTTATTTTCGCCATAGTAATTCCTGTAATAAATGGAGTTTTAGTTGCTTTAGCAAGCGGCCTATTTATAGAAGACACAGGAAACAGATTACTAATGGCAATTTTAGCAGCAAGCGCATCTTACATAGCAGTTCCTGCAGCAATGAAATTAGCGGCACCAAAAGCTAACCCAAGCTTATATATCCCAATGGCTTTAGCAATTACATTTCCTTTTAATATTACCCTTGGAATGCCATTATATTTATGCATTATTAATTCAACATTTTAAATAAACAATACCACTTAAATTTTTACTCTAAAACTATATATTATGAACACTTTAGAATTATTAAAAACAAACATTACAGAAACAAAACAGAACATTAATTTAGTAGATGGAAACTTTACAGCAAGTGAAGCTCAAGATGTTATAAACGCTCTTTTAGATGCTAAAATTAATTTCCATAAATTAAAACGTTTATCTATTACAGAAGGTAATATGAACGACACTTGTGAATACGACAACAGTAGAATTGTGGAGTTAATAGACGAAAAAGGCTTTGCTAAAGAATTCTTTTCTGAAGCTCGTTTACAAGGTAAAAAACTTAAAATGGAAAGCACTATTACTATTACAGTTGAAGATTAAGTTTTAATTGACTTAGCGTTAATCAAAAAAAATCCGAAACGTAAGTTTCGGATTTTTTAATGTATTAAATTCAATGCCTAATTACTAACAGTCCATTTAGAGTAACCACCATCTAAATCGTAGATTTTAGTAAACCCTAAATTCTTCATTTTCTCTGCACACTTAGCACTTCTTCCTCCTTTTTGACAATATACAATTACAGGCTTCGTTTTATCTAATTTAGAAACCTGAACTTCAAAATCTTCAGCAAAAAAATCTATATTTTGAGCGTTAGCAATAAAACCAGCATTATATTCTTTTAACGTTCTTACATCAATAAGTTGTACTTGGTCTTCCTTTAAAAGCAGTTCCATTTCCTCTTGAGTCACTAATTCTATTTCTCCTTTAGTCGTTTCTGCACAAGACAATGTAACTAAAAGTAATAAAGTGTATAAAAATAGTTTCATATTAAACAGTTGTTTCGCCATTCCATTCCATAAAACCACCTAATAAATTATTGGTGTTTACAAAACCTAATTGGCTCATTACAGCACAAGCTTGTGCACTTCTTGCTCCAGAACGACAGTACACAAAATAGGTCTTTGACTTGTCCAAAGCTTCTACTTCGTCAATAAAACCTTGACCTTTATGTATGTCTATATTAATAGCGTTAGGAATATAACCTTCGCTAATTTCGTCTTCAGTTCTAACATCTAAAATCACTGCGTTATCAGATGCGTTTAATTGTTCTATCCACTCGTTTTGAGATAAATCCATAGTTGTCGTTTTTTATTAATTCTTACTTCTAACAAAAGTACATTAATTATACCAAAATGTTAAAAAACATACAAAATTGATTTTTTTCTCTCTAAAAGTTTGAAAACCGAATCAATCGTCAGTATATTTGCATTCAATATGACAAACATAAATTTAAATATTTGGTGGTGGAACTTTCGAAACTAACGATTCGTGAGTAAAACCATTGTATACTATATATAAGGCTTATCTTTCACGATAAGCCTTTTTTTTGCTCCTATTTTGAAGCAAAAAACAGATTAGAATTAATGTCATTTAATAAACAAGAACTGAAATAAAGTCAGCATAAATGAAAACATTTCAATTAAAAACACATTTTAAAAAAATCCTTGCAGATACCATTACGCCTGTAAGTATTTATTTAAAAATACGCGATAAATTTCCAAACAGTATTCTTTTAGAAAGTAGCGATTATCACGCTAACGATAATAGCTTCTCTTACATTTGCTTTAACCCAATTGCAACTATTAAAGTAGAAAACGAAGTGGTAACTCAAAAGTTCCCCGACCAATCTACAACCATAGCTAAAGCCGAAAACGTTACAGAGCAAATTCAGGAATTCACACAACGATTTAAAGCAGACGATAGTTTAGATTTTAAATTTATAAACAACGGAATATTTGGATATACAGCTTACGATGCGGTTAGATATTTTGAAGACGTTTCTATCTCTAAAAAGGATAATTCTTTAGAAATTCCCGACATTCAATACGCGGTTTACAAAAACATTATTGCCATAAATCATTTTAAAAATGAAGCGTATATATTTTCTCATGATTATGAAAGCGACAATAATATAGACGAAGTTTTTCAGCTTATAAAATCAAAAAATTACGCGACTTATAATTTTGAAACCAGTGCGGATATTCAATCAAATCTAACAGATAACGAATATAAGTCTCACGTAGAACAAGCTAAAAAACATTGTGCACGTGGCGATGTGTTTCAATTGGTATTATCAAAAAAATTCAGTCAAGAATTTAAAGGCGACGAGTTTAATGTTTATCGTGCTTTAAGAAGTATCAATCCATCGCCATACCTATTTTATTTTGATTATGGCAACTTCAAAATTTTTGGAAGCTCGCCAGAAGCACAATTGGTTGTCAATAAAGGCATCGCCGAAATTCATCCCATAGCAGGTACATTTAAACGTACAGGAAACGACGAGCAAGATGCCGAATTAGCAAAAAAATTAGCATCAGACAAAAAGGAAAATGCCGAACACGTGATGTTAGTTGACCTTGCCCGAAACGATTTAAGTCGTCACGGAAGCCAAGTAAAAGTCGAAACCTACAGAGAAGCCCAATTTTTCTCTCACGTTATACATTTGGTGAGTAAAGTTACCGGAAAAGTACACGAAAACACACCAACCATGCAAGTGGTTGCGGACACATTTCCCGCAGGGACATTAAGTGGTGCACCAAAACATAAAGCCATGCAATTAATCGAGAAATACGAAAAAACCAACCGTGCATTTTATGGTGGCGCCATAGGATTTATGGATTTTAAAGGCAATTACAATCACGCCATAATGATTAGAACCTTTTTAAGTAAAGACCATAATTTACATTGGCAAGCAGGCGCAGGAATTGTTTCTAAATCCAGTCCCGAAAGCGAATTACAAGAAGTTTACAACAAATTAGGCGCCTTAACAAAAGCAATAGAATTAGCAAAAGATATTTAGTTTTTGGGCGTTACCACAAGGGTCAGGCTTTCCGATAAATCTTTTTTAGGTATTCACCATAAAAAAGGATATCGCATCAATCCTTAACGCAGGCGGAAAGGTTAGAAGCTTGAAGTTAGAAGCTCGAAGCTGTAAATTTGAAAGAAGTAAAAATAAAGTTATTAGTGATTATTAAAATTAAGAAATAATGAACGAAAAAACGAAGATGCAAGGCATAGCATTAAGCACGAAGTTTTGAAAGTGAATGTTCCGCAGGAATTTCCTATTTTAATATTGATTTTTTGGTTCGTTTTGTATCAAGACAAAATGAACAGAAATATAAATACAAAACAAAAACATAACATTGAATCTGTTTTAGCATTACAGAACAAAATGACAAAATAGTTACCTTTCCAAAGGAAAGAAATAGACACAAATAAAAATGACAAAAGTATTAGTTATAGATAATTACGACAGTTTCACTTACAATTTAGTCCACTATTTAGAAGACTTAAATTGCGAAGTTACCGTACGTAGAAACGACAAATTAACTTTAGACGAAGTTGATGCTTTTCAAAAAATTCTATTATCGCCAGGACCAGGAATTCCTGACGAAGCAGGACTTTTAAAAACCATTATAAAACAATATGCCCCAACAAAAAGCATTTTGGGTATTTGTTTAGGACAACAAGCTATTGGAGAAGTTTTTGGAGGCTCATTAATAAACTTAGAAGACGTTTATCATGGTGTAGCCACACAAACCGAAGTAATAGTTGACAATGAAATCCTATTCAAAAACATGGATAAAAACATAGAAGTTGGTCGTTACCACTCTTGGGTTGTTAATCCAAATTTACCAGAACAATTGGAAGCCACATCTATAGACAGTAACGGACAAATAATGTCGTTACGCCATAAAGTATTTGATGTTCGTGGTGTACAATATCATCCAGAAAGTGTATTAACACCAAATGGAAAACAGATTTTAGAGAATTGGGTTCGTGGTTAGTTGGAAGCCTGATGTTGGAAGTTGAATTCGTGAAGTTTAATGTTAGCCATTTGAAACGCTAATCACGAGAGAAATTACCAATATGAATATTATGTCAGGTTGAGCCTTTCGTCTTTGAGTTTATATCGAGCGTAGTCGAGATACTCAAGACAGGCTAAAGTCGAAAGCTAAAAAACACGAATAGAAAAACTAATTAAACTGGCGCGCTTTTGTAAAGCGTGACTAATTGTAAAGTATTAAAAGCAGTCACTTTCCTTAGGAAAGAAATAGAGAGGAATAAAAAACATGAAACACATATTAAACAGACTAATAAATCAAGAAAGCATCTCTACAGAAGAAGCCAGAAATGTGTTAGTCAATATTTCAGAAGGAAAATACAATCAAAGTCAGATAGCATCATTCTTAACCGTTTACATGATGAGAAATATCACTATCGAAGAATTACAAGGATTTAGAGATGCACTTTTAGATTTATGTATTCCTGTAGATATTTCAGATTTTAATTCCATAGATTTATGTGGTACTGGTGGTGATGGAAAAGACACGTTTAACATTTCAACTTTAGCCTCTTTTATTACTGCAGGTGCAGGCGTAAAAGTAGCGAAGCATGGAAATTATGGCGTATCATCTGCTTCAGGTTCATCAAACGTTATGGAAGCTTTAGGTGTGAAATTCACTAATAATGTAGATGTTTTAAAAAACACCATCGATAAAGCAGGAATTTGCGTAATGCACGCGCCACTATTTCATCCTGCCATGAAAAACGTAGCACCAATAAGAAGAGAATTAGGTGTAAAAACCTTTTTTAATATGTTAGGACCAATGGTAAATCCTGCGTTTCCTAAAAATCAAATGGTTGGTGTTTTCAATTTAGAATTACAACGTTTGTACGGTTATTTATATCAAAATACAGACAAAAACTATAGCATTGTTCACGCTTTAGATGGTTATGACGAAATTTCGTTAACCGGAAAAACTAAAATCATTACCAATCAATCTGAGATTATTTTAGAAGCCTCAGATTTAGGTTTAAAACAAATTAATCAATCGGAGATATTTGGTGGAGATTCAGTGGAATCTTCAGCTAAAATATTTAAAAGCATTATTTCAGGACAAGGCACCGAAGCTCAAAATAACGTGGTTTGCGCCAATTCAGGATTAGCAATTGCAACCGTAAACAACATTTCACATAAAGCTGGTTTTGAATTAGCAAAACAAAGCCTTGATAGCGGAAAAGCAAAACAGAGTTTAGAATTATTAATTGAATTAAGTAAATAAATAGTCGGCAGTAAACAGTCCACAGTTAGCAGTCATATTGCAACTGAAGACTGAAGACTGAAGACTGAAGACTGAAACATGGATATATTAACCAAAATAGTAAACGACAAACGCATAGAAGTTAATTTGCGAAAGGAATTAATTCCAACCAAACAATTAGAGCAATCTGTATTATTTGAGCGTAAAACGGTTTCGTTAGCACAAAAATTACGAGAAAGCAATTCAGGAATAATAGCAGAACACAAACGCAGGTCGCCATCAAAACAAGTGATTAATCATAATCTAAACGTATTTGATGTGGCTAATGGTTACGAAAATGCAGGTGTTTGTGGCATGTCGGTTTTAACAGATGGAAAATATTTTGGCGGAAGTTTAGACGATTTATTAACTGCAAGAGCAAGTTGTAACTTACCTTTGTTACGAAAGGAATTCATAATAGACACCTATCAAATTTTAGAAGCAAAAGCCTATGGTGCCGATGTAGTTTTACTAATTGCAGGTATTTTAACCAAAGCGGAAATAAAGACATTTTCGGAGTTTGCAAAAAGTCTAAAATTGGATGTGTTGTTGGAAGTTCATAATTTAGAAGAATTGCAAAAATCTATAATGCCAAGTTTAGATATACTTGGTGTAAATAATAGAAATTTAAAAACTTTTGAAGTCAGCTTAGAGACCAGCAAACAATTAAGTGAGCATATTCCAAACGACTTTGTAAAAGTATCCGAAAGCGGAATTAGTAGCGTTGAAGCCATTAAAACATTACAACCTTTCGGTTATAAAGGTTTTTTAATTGGTGAAAACTTTATGAAAACCAACAATGCAGGAGAAAGTGCTTCTGAGTTCATTTCTGAATTGAGTGTTTAGTAAGAAGTATTCAGTAATCAGTCGCAGTTTTCAGTCTTCAGTTAGCAATCAATTCGCTATACGAAGACAAGAATCATAATATTATGTCTGGTTGAGCGCAGTCGAAACCTAAAAAACATAATGAAAAAAATCAGGTTGAAAATCAACCGAAACCTATATTAAAACGAAAAGACCTTAAATAACAAAGATTATGAAACTAAAAATATGTGGAATGAAGCAGGAAAACAACATTTTAGATGTTGCAGACCTTGAGCCAGATTATATGGGATTTATTTTCTACGAAAAATCACCAAGAAACGTTAAAGAAGACATTCCTGAATTACTAGAAGGTATCGAAAAAATTGGTGTTTTTGTAAATGCATCTTTAGACTTTATTGTTTCTAAAATTGAGCAGTACAAGCTTCAAGGCGTTCAGCTTCATGGAAACGAATCGCCAGAATTTTGCGAGCAATTAAAAGCTTACGACATTTTAGTGATTAAAGCATTTTCAATGAAAAATCAATTCGATTTTAAAGTTGTAGAACCTTATCAAGAGTTTTGCGATTACTTTTTATTCGATACCAAAGGAAAAGAACCAGGCGGAAACGGTTACACATTTAACTGGAACCTATTAAAAAAATACACTTTAAACACGCCTTACTTTTTAAGTGGTGGATTAGGTTTAGAGAATATGGACGCTTTATTATTATTTTTAAAACGACCAGAATCAAGACTTTGTTGCACCTTAGATATCAATAGCAAATTCGAATCTGCTCCAGCATTTAAAGACCTTAAAAAACTAAAAGACTTTAAATACGAGCTTCAAAGAAACGGTTACTAAAAACAAATTACTATGACATATAATATTGACCAAAAAGGGTATTATGGCGATTTTGGCGGTGCTTACATCCCAGAAATGCTATATCCTAATGTTGAAGAATTACGTCAGAATTATTTAAAAATAATGGCAGAACCTTCGTTTAAAGTCGAGTTTGACCAATTATTAAAAGACTACGTTGGTCGTCCTTCGCCATTATATTTTGCCAAAAGATTAAGCGAAAAATACAATACTAAAATCTACTTAAAAAGAGAAGATTTAAATCATACTGGCGCACACAAAGTCAACAATACAATTGGGCAAATCCTTATGGCACAACGCTTAGGAAAAACCCGTATTATTGCCGAAACTGGCGCAGGACAACATGGCGTTGCCACAGCAACCGTTTGTGCACTTATGGGCATGGAATGTATTGTGTATATGGGCGAAATTGACATTGCAAGACAAGCACCAAATGTAGCACGCATGAAAATGCTTGGCGCAAAAGTAGTTCCAGCAATTTCGGGAAGTAAAACCCTAAAAGACGCCACAAACGAAGCCATTAGAGATTGGATTAACAATCCCGTAAACACACATTATATTATTGGTAGCGTTGTTGGACCTCATCCTTATCCGGATATGGTGGCACGTTTTCAATCAGTGGTTTCCGAAGAAATTAAATGGCAACTTAAGGAGAAAGAAATCACCGAAAAGCCTAATTACGTCATTGCTTGTGTTGGTGGCGGAAGTAACGCTGCAGGCGCATATTATCACTATTTAGAAGATACAGACGTTAAACTTATTGCAGTTGAAGCCGCAGGAAAAGGTATTCATTCTGGAGAAAGTGCTGCCACTTCAGTTTTAGGTCATGAAGGTATTATTCACGGAAGTAAAACCCTTTTAATGCAGACCAAAGACGGACAAATTACAGAGCCATATTCTATTTCTGCAGGATTGGATTATCCTGGCGTTGGTCCAATGCACGCGCATTTGTACAAAACGGGTCGCGCAGAATTTATTTCAATTACAGACGATGAAGCTATGACAGCTGGTTTAGAATTGAGTCAGTTGGAAGGTATAATTCCTGCAATAGAAACCTCGCACGCGTTGGCTGTTTTCGAGCATAAGAAATTTAAGTCAGACGATATTGTGATAATAAATTTATCTGGTCGAGGCGATAAAGATTTACAGAATTATATTGATTATTTTAAGTTGTAACGTCATGCTGAACTTGTTTCAGCATCTCACAAATCATGAAATTAAGTTGCATATATAACGTAGCCAAGTTATTTCAAGAAAAACAATTAAAAATTGGCGTAAAGTATTGGACATTAAATTTAGTAAAAGAAAAGAGTCCAAATTTAGAAATTATAAAAATTTAATGAGAACCTGAAACAAGTTCAGGTTGACGGGAACATAAAAAACGTTAATATCTACTTAATTCTTTAGTGTTTTATATACCTAAAACAGATTCCTATGTTTTTTTCAGGACAGGTACAACAAATTAAAAAAACAGGGTTAGATTATAAATATTACACACATTCATAAAATTTCCGCAATAGCGGAAATGTAAAAAATCATTCTATGAATAGAATTCAGAATAAACTAAAAGAAAACAAAAAGCTATTATCTATATATTTTTCAGCAGGTTATCCAAATTTGGACGATACAGTTTCAATTATAGAAAACCTTGAAAAAAACGGAACAGATATGATTGAGATTGGTTTACCATTCAGTGATCCTTTAGCCGATGGTCCAACCATACAAGAAAGTTCTACTATAGCTTTACAAAACGGAATGACAACCGATGTTTTATTTAATCAGTTAAAAGACATTAGACAAACGGTTTCTATTCCTTTAATTATCATGGGATATTTTAATCCTATGTTACAATATGGTGTTGAAGCATTTTGTAAAAAATGCCAAGATATTGGTATAGACGGATTAATTATTCCTGATTTACCAGTAGATGTGTATAACGAGCAATACAGAACAATTTTTGAGAAATATGGGTTAATAAATGTGTTTTTAATTACGCCACAAACCAGTGTAGAACGCATTAATTTTATAGATTCTATTTCTAACGGATTTATCTATATGGTAAGTAGCGCTAGCGTTACCGGAAGTGGTTCAGGATTTGGAAAAGAACAAACGGATTACTTTAAACGTATTTCGGATATGAACTTGAAAAACCCACAAATTGTTGGTTTTGGAATTAAAGACAACGAAACATTTACACAAGCTACAGAACATACAAAAGGCGCAATTATAGGTTCTGCTTTTATAAAACATTTAACTGCAAACGGAACTAAAAACATATCGGATTTTACAAATAAAATATTAAGTAACTAATTATATTTTTACTTAAAATTCACTAAAGCCTAAATTATTAATTAATTTAGGCTTTTTATATTTATCACTATGCCATTAAATATTGTTTTAATAGAACCTGAAATTCCAAATAACACTGGAAATATTGGTCGTTTAGCTTTAGCTTCGGGAAGTAATTTACATTTAGTAAAACCTTTTGGTTTTGAATTAAGCGATAAACGGCTAAAACGGGCTGGACTAGATTATTGGCAACATATTAATGTGATTTATTATGAAAATGTTGAAGAATTTTTCAACAAAAACAAAGATAAAGACATGGTTTTTTTATCTAGTCATGGAACCAAACAACATTGGGATATAGATTATAAAGACGATTTATTCATGGTCTTTGGAAAAGAATCTGTTGGGCTACCAAAAGACTTAATTGAAGCTAATAAAACAGATTTATTTAAAATCCCATTATACAGCAATGAAATTAGAAGTTTAAATTTAGCTAATGCTGTAGGTATTTGTGTTTATGAAGGCTTAAGACAGTTAGAACTATAATGAAGACTTTTAAAACATTACTAAAAACCAAGCAGAATGTTGCTTTAACAGCTATATCTATTCTGCTATTTGTTGTTTTCTATATTTTAACTAATTCACATGGCTTAGCCATTTCACCAGATTCTTCATCTTATCTACAAGTTGCCAATTCTTTATTAAATGGAGAAGGTTTTTATAATAAAATTGGTGGCTTTGTAAAACATTGGCCACCATTATATCCTATATCTATAGCATTTATTGCAAAACTAACTTTTACTAATGTAGAAACTGCTGGTTTAATTTTAAATGGTTTAACCATTGTAATTTCATACATTTTTGGATTTAAAATATTAAAACAACTTCATCTTAATTTCATCTTCTGCTATATAACACCATTATTAATGGTTGTTTCTAAAGCATTTACATTGTCCGCTTTTATGTTGTCCGAAAGTCTTTTTATAGCTTTCGAAATAATGGCTTTGTTTTATTATTTAAAATGGGTTAATCTTAAAAACTATAAATACTTACTTGTGTTTTCGGTTCTTTGTGGGGCGCTTGTTCTAACTAGGTATGCTGGCGTTGGTATTATTTTAGGTTTCTTAATATTTGAATTATTCTTTAATAGTAAATCGGTTATTAAAGGTATTAAGCATTGTATAATTATTGGATTACCAGTTTTAATTGGTATAGCCTTTTGGTTTACTTATATAAAATTAAATTCAGATTCTACTGAGGTTAGAAAGATTGGAGTTCATGTATTATCGTTAAGTAAATTTCTTTCAATATTTAAAAACATTGGACTTTGGTTTATCAATAAATCTTCATCAGTCTTTTTGGGTTATTTAATGTTTTTTGGAAGTTTTATCTATTACTATAAGCAAATAAAATTGAATTTTAACATTGTTTTTAAACGGTTAAAATTTCAGAAAAAACCCTTAACTTTATTTCTTCTTTTAAGCCTTACTTATTTAGGATTCTTATTAATAAGCATGTTGTTTTTTGATAGAGAAACACCAGGAAGCAATAGAATTTTAAGTTTAATTTTTCCTTTTTTATTATTTATTATTACTATTCTTTTTGACGAACTATTTAAAACCGAATTAAGAAAAACAGTTTATATAGGATTAGCAGCCTTGTTAATAGGTATTTTATCTAACTCAAGTCCTATTTGGAAAAAACATTTTACAGAAGGCTTATTATACAGCAATAAATCGTGGAAATCATCTGAAATTACTGTTTTATTAAATAAAACAAATAAATACAATACGTATAGCAATGCTCCTGATTTTTTAAATTATAAGACAAAAACACTTCATTATTATCTGCCTTTTAAAATTACTGCGGTAGATACTATAAACACCAACTACCATTTAGAGTTAGAGAAATTAAAAACTAGTCTAAAAGACTCTAGTTATATAGCCATTTATTTTGACAATATTAATAGAACAAGCACTACACCAAAATCTATTTTAAAAGAAGAATTAAAGGAATTCCCTATTACTTATTTTACTGATGGATTTATAATTGGTCACATTTTAAAAAAATAATTTATATTTGATTAAACCTTTTTAAAAAATAAGAGTCAAAATGGCATAACATTTGAATAACTATAAAAAAATACAATAATTATGAAATCAAATATCTTAAAAATTAGCGTATTAACTTTAGCACTTTGTTCTTTCACTTTTGCTAACGCTCAAGAAAAAAAGAAAAAAAACCCAGAAAAGATGTTCAAAAAAATGGACTCTGATGCTAACGGTACAATTTCTTTAGATGAATTTAAAGCTGCTAAACCAAAAGCTGATGCAGATAAATTAGCAAAAAGATTCTCTAAAATGGATGCAGATGCAAGTGGAGAAGTCTCTATGGATGAATTCAAAAAATTCACAGCTAAAATGGCTAAGAGAAAAGCTAAAAAAGCAGCTGCTGCAGAATAATTTTTATCTAAACAAGATTAAACAAAAAACTCTAAGCTTTGCTTAGAGTTTTTTGTTTAATATGCTTTTCTTTTTTTGTTTTCTTAAAAACTTCAAGTAAAAACCTTCAACTTTTGTTCTTGCCCAAGGTGTCCTTCTTAAAAACTTAAGGCTTGATTTTATGGTAGGATTAGATTTAAAACAATTCATTTTTAATTCTTCGCCTAAATATTCCCAGCCGTAAAACTCATGTAATTCAGTGACTATGGTTGCTAATTTCACACCATGTAATGGATTATTAGGTTGCGTTTGGTCTGTCATTTATTGTTTTATAAAATTTGCTTCAAAAAGCATTGAAAAATGTTTTAATATTTTGGCTTTTACGTCTTCTTCATCTACAGTTTCTACATCTAATTCTACGTTTAAAGAAGCAACTGCTTTCCCTTTAATTCCGCATGGAATAATGTTATCAAAATAACCTAAGTTAGCATTTACGTTTAATGCAAATCCGTGCATGGTAACCCAACGACTTGCTCTAACCCCAAGCGCACAAATTTTACGTGGAAATGGTGTCCCAACACCTAACCAAACACCAGTTTCACCTTCACTTCTAGTGGCTTTTAATCCGTACTCTTCTAAAGTTAGAATAATAACTTCTTCTAAAAAACGAAGGTATTTATGGATATCTGTAAAAAAATTATCTAAATCTAAAATAGGATAACCTACTATTTGTCCTGGTCCGTGATACGTAATGTCTCCGCCACGATTTATTTTATAAAATGTAGCGTCTTTTTGTGTGAGTTGTTCTTCATTTAAAAGCAAATTACTTAAATCACCACTTTTACCTAAAGTATATACGTGTGGATGCTCCACAAAAAAGAAATAATTTTGGGTTTCCAAGCCAGCATCTTCTCTCCTATTTTTAATTTTAGTATCTAAAATGGTTTTAAAAACAGACTCTTGATAATCCCAAGTCTCTTTAAAATCTTTTACACCTAAATCTTTTATATATATGTTTTTGTTCAATGTAATTAATCTACTAGTTTAATATCTAGATTATTGTAATTAGGGTTTTTAACCATATCTGTAAAGTTTAAAGATAACGTTACGGTTTTACCATTGTTACTAATTACAGCATCTTTATTAGAAACGCTTTTTACTTTTTTAGGAAAATGATACACTAAATTATAAGACATATTATCGAACAATTCTTTATAATCTTCTCCCATAGAGCTCATTTCTGCTGTTAAAGCCTCTATTTCTTCTTTAGAAACTTCTTCAGCTGTTTCTTTATAAAATCTTGAAAATCTTGTGCCATCAAAGGTAAAACTTACATTTTCTAAGGTGTTTTCTGCAGATTTAGCGACTTGGCTTGCACTCATTTGATCGTATTGCGCATTGCCTTTACTATTCATTTTTTTAGCAGTTTCTAAGTTATCTAACATTTCTGGTAAATCGTTTAAATTTTTAAAAGACGAACCAAAACCAAAGCTAAATTCATCGGTAGCTTCATTCATTTTCATTTTCATGATAACTGATTCTAATTTTTTAAGTTTCTTTTGTTCTTCTTGTGGTAATTTTGAGATACTATCGGCTCTTTCAACCAATATGTCTTTAAAAAAGATTGTAGAATCTATAATTTCTGTTGCTTCTTTTTTCTCAGAATCTTCAGGTTTTTCTCCGCCCATTCCTTTCATGGCTGTCATCATTTCAGACATATCATAATACATAACAAACTCTCCAGAACCATCTTCTTTAAATGTGATTTCTTCGGTAAAACTACAACTAGAAAACACTAATGCTGTCAATAAAAATGAGAATAATTTAATTCTTTTCATCCTATAAATATTTAAAACTCAAAGATACAATTTATCTTTTTGGATTGTTTAAAATAATTAAAGCTGCTATTACGCCAGGAATCCAACCTAAACACCACAAAATAAACACAATTAATATAGAACCACAACCTTTATCTAAAACTGCTAAAGGTGGACAAAATATAGATAATACTACACGCCAAAAACTCATAACTCTTTTTATTTTATAGGACGTATTTTAATTGATTTTGTTACAAATAAATTAATTTTTAATAAAAAACAGTACTTTAGTGCAATGAGGTATTTTCAAATTATTATTCTATTGGTAATTTGCACATTTTCTGTAAATGCGCAACATAAGTTTGAAGGCAAAATAGATTATTCTATTTGGCAGAATAATGTTTACTTGTCTGTTATTGAAGACTACAGAACTTTGCATGGCATTAATAATGAGCAAATTATTTCTAAAGTAAAAACGGATAGTTTAGGTTTTTTTAAATTTATAGGAAACCAATTAGAACCAACCCATAAATTTTATCAGTTACATGTAGATAATTGCAATACAGATGATTTAAACGAAAATCATTTTATGGGACATTGTAAAGAAAGCAAAGACATTCTATTTATTGCTAAACAAACAGACAGTATTCAATTCCCATTGTCTTTTGATGCGCAAATGTTCTGCGATATTAATTCTAATAATCCAACAAATACAGCTATTTTTAAAATTGATGCTTTAATTGAAGACATGATTTTTTCATATTCTGAATACAATAGTAAAGCAAGCCGAAAACTTAACAACAAAAAATGGTTTAAAACACTTCAGGATTTTGGTAAAAGCTTAAATGAACCACTTGCAGAACTTTATGTGTATTCATTTTTATCGGATAGATCAAAACCGTTTCATAATTACTATTTAGAAGATTTAAAATCTAACGATTATTACAATACACTTTTAAACCGATTAGAAACCAGTTATCCGGATTCCAATTATACAAAACAGTATAAAACCGAATTAACTATGGATCAATTCAGTATAGAAGATTCAAAACAATCATTTAACTATAACCTTCTATTAATTGGACTACTTCTAGCATCAATAGGATTAAACTTCTGGTTTTATTTTACATCTAAAAAGCGTTTAAAGGAAAATAAAACCGAAGCTAAAGCACAATTAACCAAACAAGAACAAAATGTTTTGGACTTAATCTTAGAAGAAAACTCTAACAAAGCCATTGCAGAACAACTTTTTGTTAGCCTTAGTACAGTAAAATCTCACATAAATAACATTTATAAAAAATTAAATGTATCATCTAGAGAAGAACTAAAACACCTATTTAACAAGTAGTTACAAAAACTAACCTAGGGTCTAGTCCCTATTTCAAACCCACAAAATCACTTTTTAGTTGCTGTTTTCCTGATGTTTGTATGGTATTAATCATAAAAACATTTTATCATGAAAACAGTAACAAATCAATTCAACCCAACAAACAATGTCTTATTAAAACTTATGCTATTAATAGCCATTAGTTTTTCAGCATTTAGTTTTGCACAAAACCCAATGGATGCAAAAGCCATAGGAATTCTAACTTTTGAAACTAATACTATTGATTACGGAACAATAGAAAAAGGAACAAACAAAAAGCGTGTGTTTACATTTAAAAATACCGGTAAAGCTCCTGTTTTTATTACTAAAGTAAAAACCTCTTGTGGTTGCACAGTTCCAAACTACCCTAAAGCACCTATTTTACCTGGTGAAACTGCCAGTATAGATGTTACCTATGATACTAACAGAATGGGGAAATTTACAAAAACTATTACTGTTATGTCTAATGCTGAAGAGCCTTTACAACGATTAACCATTAAAGGAAATGTAATTGCTAAGAGCTAAACATATGAAATATTTTATCATTATTAGTTTATTATTCCTGAGTCATTTTAATTTAAATGCTCAGGAATTAAACACAACGTTACTTAACAGTAAAAACCAACCATATTTGGTTGGAAAAATTAATAAAGCAGGATTAACATCTAGCAATTTCAATTCTTGGTTTTCTAAAAACTATTCTGAATATTCACCAAACACGTCTATTATAAACAAATTAAAACCTTTATTAAATGACTATAATATTGTATTATTTATGGGAACTTGGTGTGGAGATAGCAAATTAGAAGTTCCAAGATTCTACAAAGTGTTAGAATCTGCTAATTTTTCTATGGAGCAATTAACAGCAATTGCATTAAGTAGAGAAAAAGGCGCTTACAAGAAAAGTCCTAGTCAAGAGGAAAAAGGGTTAAACATCCATAGAGTTCCCACTTTTATAATTTATAAAAATGGCATAGAAGTTAATAGAATTGTTGAACATCCAAAAACAACATTGGAAGGAGATCTATTAGAAATTGTAACCACAAATAATTACGAAGCTAATTATCCAATTGTAACTAAAGTAGGTGCTATTTTAAAAAGTGACGGTTTATCAGGTTTAAAAAAAGCCCGTAAACAACTAATTAAAACCTATAAAAACTCAGAGACAACATGGTCTCATTTAAATACGTTAAGTTACTTAATGTTTCAAGATAATTTAAAAGAAGAAGCTTTAGAGGTAGCATTATTAAACGTAAAGTTATTTCCAGAAAACGCGAAAGCGCTTCAAAATTTAGCAACAAAATATTTGGCTTTAGATAAAACTAGAAAAGCAAAAAGACATTTTAAAAAATCTCTAAAACTTAATCCTGAAAATGAGGCTATCATAAAAATTTTAGAAACCTTATAAAAACACAAAAAGTAGTTTAAAAGTTGTTGTAAAAACTGTAATTTTGCAGCTTAAATTTATTAGAATGCAATTATCTGAACAAGAATTAGTAAGACGAGAAAAACTAAGTAAACTTCGTGAGTTAGGGATTAATCCTTATCCTGCGGATTTATATCCTGTAAACAATAACTCCAAACAGATTAAGGAAGCTTATACTGAAGGAAAAAAAGTTGTTATTGCTGGACGTTTAATGCGTAAGAAAATTCAAGGTAAAGCATCTTTTGGAGAAATTCAAGATAGCGAAGGTCGCATACAAGTTTATTTTAACAGAGACGAAATTTGTCCTGGAGAAGATAAAATGCTTTATAACGATTTATTTAAAAAACTTTTAGACTTAGGTGATTTTATTGGTGTTGAAGGAGAAGTTTTTACAACGCAAGTTGGTGAAATTTCTGTATTAGTTAAAAATTTCAAACTTCTAAGCAAAGCTTTAAAACCATTACCATTACCAAAAGTAGATGCAGATGGAAAAGAGCATGATGCTTTTGTAGACCCAGAAATGCGTTACAGACAACGTTATGCCGATTTAGCAGTAAATCCACATGTAAAAGAAGTATTTGTTAAGCGTACAAAGTTATTTAACGCTATGCGAAACTTTTTTAACGACTCTGGTTATTTTGAAGTTGAAACACCAATTTTACAACCAATTCCTGGTGGAGCTGCAGCAAGACCATTTATGACGCACCACAACAGTTTAGATATTCCATTATACATGAGAATTGCTAACGAGTTATACTTAAAACGTTTAATTGTTGGTGGTTTTGATGGTGTTTATGAGTTTTCTAAAAACTTCCGTAACGAAGGAATGGACAGAACACATAATCCAGAATTTACAGCAATGGAAATCTATGTAGCTTACAAAGATTACAATTGGATGATGGATTTCTGCGAGAAATTATTAGAACATTGTGCAATTGCTGTTAACGGAACAGCAGAAGCTACTTTTGGAGAACATAAAGTAAGTTTTAAAGCGCCATACAAGCGTATTACTATGGCAGATTCTATTAAAGAATTTACCGGTTTTGATATTACAGGAAAAACTGAAGCGGAACTTTTTGATGCTGCAAAAGGCATGGGAATTGAAGTGGACGCAACAATGGGTAAAGGAAAACTTATTGATGAAATCTTTGGAGAAAAATGTGAAGGTAATTATATACAACCAACCTTTATTACAGATTACCCAAAGGAAATGAGTCCTTTATGTAAAGAACACAGAGATAATCCAGAATTAACCGAGCGTTTTGAGCTTATGGTTTGTGGTAAAGAAATAGCAAACGCTTATTCTGAGCTTAACGATCCAATAGACCAACGCGAACGTTTTGAGCACCAATTAAAATTAGCTCAAAAAGGAGATGATGAAGCTACCGAGTTTATAGATCACGATTTCTTACGTGCTTTAGAATATGGTATGCCTCCAACATCTGGAATGGGAATTGGAATGGATCGTTTAATTATGTTTTTAACTAATAACCAATCTATACAAGAAGTGTTATTTTTCCCGCAAATGAAACCGGAAAAGAAAGCTTTAGAGATTAGTGACGACGCTAAAATTGTTTTAGAGAGTTTAACTAAACTTAATAGAACAGAATTAGATACACTTAAAAACTCTGTTGATTTAAGTAATAAAAAATGGGATAAAGCCATTAAAGAATTAACAAAAAAGACCTTAGCTAAAGTTGAAAAAACAGACGACGGTTTATTTGTTGAAATGGTTTAATCTGAAATGAATTTTATAAAAAAACATAAAGCATACCTATTTATAGTGTATGCTTTTTTTATTGTGCTAAACTTTGTTGTTAAAGACAATTTTGGCTATTTAAGTATTTTGTTTTATGCTTCACCATTAATAATAATTATTGGTTTTGGCTACTTAATTAATTCCCTATATTTTAAAACAAAACTGTTTTACGTTATACTTTTTCTACAAATAGTTTTAAGTGTTTTATGGTTTAAAAATCAAGTGTTCTTTAATAGTAACACAACAAACAATCCTAATTCTAAAACTGTTTTATTTTGGAACTTAGCTAAAAAGAACACTTTTCCTAAAGCAGTTATAACATCCGAAATAAAAAATCATAATCCAGAAGTTTTAGCTTTTGTAGAGGACAAATCGGATTTTGCTAAAAACAAAGATTCTATTTCTGGTTACTCTTATAAGAAATTGGTAGATAATATGTCCGTCTTATATAAAGGCGAATTATTAGACGTTAAATTTTATTACAAGGAAGAAAACTACAAGCTAAATTTAGTAACTATTAAGTTTAAAAATAAAACTTCAACCTATTTAATAGTCGATGTTTATGCAAATCCATTCACTAATAAAGCTGAAGCACATGCTGTAATTAACAAAATTGCTAAAGAGAAAAACATAGACATTATTCTAGGGGATTTTAACACACCTTTTGAAAGTATTTATTTTGAAGATTACAAAAACAACTACACAAGCTTTAGAACTAAATCTAACGGATTTACAGCTACTTGGTTATACGGATTACCACCATTAGAATTAGATCAAATTTGGTTGAATAAAAAACACGAAACTCTTTTATTGGAGAAAAGACAATATTCGAACTCAGATCATAAATTATTAATAGCAACTTATCTTAAACATTAATTAACTTTGCTATAATGAAAACAGATTACATAATAGTAGGTTGCGGTTTAGCAGGAATAGCTTTTTGTGAGCAACTAAAGGCAAATAATAAAACCTTTGTGGTTTTTGATGATAACTCGCAACAATCTTCTACAGTTGCTGGTGGATTATATAATCCTGTAGTTTTAAAACGTTTTACACCAGTTTGGAAAAGCAAAGAACAATTAGAATTAGCTTTACCTGTGTATTCAAAAATTGAAGCAGATTTAAAAGCAACCTTCGATTATAAATCTAAAGTCTTTAGGTTATTTAATAATCTTGAAGAACAAAACAATTGGTTTACCGCTTCAGATAATATTAACCTGACTGATTATTTGTCTTTAGATATAATAAAAAATACCAATACATATATTAAAGCACCACATGGTTATGGCGAAGTGCTTCAAACTGGAAGAATTGACACCAAAGCTTTGGTTAGTGCTTACAAAGACAACCTAAAACAAAACAATCTACTTATTACAGATGCTTTTGAATATGATAAGCTTGAATCTTTAAACGATAAAATCAGTTATAAAAAACTAGAAGCTAAACACATTGTTTTTGCTGAAGGATTTGGATTGAAACAAAATCCGTTTTTTAATTATTTACCATTAAATGGAACAAAAGGCGAACTTTTAACCATTAAAGCACCAAATTTAAAACTGAGTGAAGTGGTTAAATCTAGCGTATTTATTATACCGTTAGGTAACGATTTATACAGAGTTGGATCTACGTACAATAGAGAGGACAAATCTAACACTCCAACACTAGAAGCTAAAGCAGAATTATTAGAAAAACTACATACATTTCTAAATGGTGAGTATGAGATTGTAAAACAATCTGCCGGAATTAGACCTACCACTTCAGATAGAAGACCTTTTGTGGGAGAACATGCTGTATACAAAAACTATTTTGTTTTAAACGGTTTAGGAACACGTGGTGTTATGATTGCTCCTTATGTTGCGAAAGCATTATATAATTTAATAGAAAACGACAGAGAACTAGATAACGAAATTTCAATACACAGATTTAGAAAATACAAGTACAACGTAAATAATAATTAGTTAGAGTTATTTTCAGCCCATTTCTCGTCATGCTTTTCTTCAAAGTGTTCTGAAAACCAATCTGGCACATCTAAATCATTATTATATATAAAAAGAACTATTTCTTTAATTTTATCTTTGGAAAGAGTTGTTTTTGGCATTAGCCCAAATCTTTTTACAGGACCTTTCATCATAGCATTATCTTCTGTTGGATTAAATACAAAATCAGACATTTGGTTAACAAACAATTCTTTATCTGGGTAAGCATTTTTATATTTAAATTTAATTCCTGCTAAAGGCGGTGCTAACATTTTATCGTGTGAACTAGAATTAGGGTTATGGCAAGAATAACAGTTAATTGCTAAAGCAACCCTAGCTTCTTCAATATCTAAAACCTTTATTTTTGCAACACTAGTCTTTTCAGATTGAGACAAAACACGGTCAGCATTCTTAGGCGAATTATTACATGAGCTTAAGACTATAAGCAAACTAAATAAGCTTATTATTTTTTTCATTTTTATAAAATTTTAATTAATCTAAGTTATTATCGTAACTCATAAATAAGTTAATCCATATATTTCTACTAATTCTAATAATTATAGGATAGAAAACAAACATAGCTGCCACAATTGAAATAAAAGCAACGGTTAGCGAACTTTTAAAAATAAGGTAAGACATAACAAAAGCTGCTACTGCAAATGCAATTCCAACAGCATAACTAATATACATAGAGCCATAAAAAAACGAAGGTTCTATTTTGTATTTTGTTGCACAATGACTACATTTTTCGTGCATTTCAAACAATTGAGTTACTGCGTATGGATTTGGATTTACATACATAGATTCGTTATGGCATTTTGGACAAACACCTTTTACAATACCATATATTTTTGAGCCTTTATTAAACATATAATTTATGTACTTTTGCAATCTTAAAAACTAAGATTTCTATTAATACAAAGTTACAAAATAAGATGTTCTTGTAATGTAACAAAAGTCACCATATATGTTAAACATTCATAATCTATCCATTTCGTTTCAAGGCGAATATTTATTCGAAGACATTACGTTTAAACTTGTGCCTGGCGATCGCGTTGGATTAATTGGTAAAAATGGTGCTGGAAAATCTACGTTACTTAAAATTTTATCTAAAGATTTAGAACCAGATACTGGACAAATTGCATCTGATAAAGATTTAAAAATTGGGTTCTTAAAACAGGATATTGATTTTACTTTAGGTAGAACAGTTTTAGATGAATCTTATCAAGCATTTGTTGAAATTAAAGAACTTGAAGGTCAACTTGAAGACATAAATACACAATTAGCTAAAAGAACCGATTACGAAAGCGAAAGTTATAATCAATTAATGATTGATTTAAACGACTTCCAACACCAGTACGAAATTTTAGGTGGTTATAATTATCAAGGTGAAACCGAAAAAATCTTACAAGGATTAGGTTTTAAACGTGAAGATTTTGATAAATTAACAGATACGTTTTCTGGTGGTTGGCGTATGAGAATTGAACTAGCTAAGCTATTACTTCAAAACAACGATTTATTGCTTTTAGATGAACCTACTAATCACTTAGATATTGAATCTATTATTTGGTTAGAAGGTTTCTTAAAAAATTATTCTGGTGCAGTTGCAATTGTATCTCACGATAAAATGTTTTTGGATAATGTAACTAATAGAACTATTGAAATTTCTTTAGGACGCATTTACGATTATGCAAAACCGTATACACAATATTTAGTGTTGCGTGAAGAATTAAGAGAACAACAATTAGCATCTCAAAAAAACCAGCAAAAGCAAATTGAACAAACCGAAAAATTAATCGAAAAATTCCGTGCTAAAGCTAGTAAAGCCACTATGGCGCAATCTTTAATCAAGAAATTGGATAAGATTGATAGAATTGAAGTAGATGAAGATGATAATAGTGTAATGACTTTAAATTTCCCAGTTTCTGTAACACCTGGAAAAGTAGTTATTGAAGCTGAAGGCGTTTCTAAAAATTATGGTTCTAAAACCGTTTTATCTCAAGTAGATTTAATGATAGAACGTAATATTAAAACCGCTTTTGTTGGGCAAAACGGACAAGGAAAATCTACATTAGCTAAGATTCTTGTTGGAGATTTAGATTATAATGGTGATTTAAAACTTGGACACAATGTTCAAATTGGCTATTTCGCACAAAATCAAGCAGAATATTTAGATGGTTCTAAAACCGTTTTAGATACCATGATTGACGCTGCTAACGAGAAAAACCGTAGTAAAGTTAGAGATATTTTAGGGTCTTTCCTTTTTAGAGGTGATGAAGCCGAAAAATACGTTCGTGTACTTTCTGGAGGAGAACGAAACCGTTTAGCGCTAGCAAAATTAATGCTTCAGCCTTTTAATGTTTTAATAATGGATGAGCCAACCAACCACTTAGACATTAAATCTAAAAACGTTTTAAAAGATGCTTTACAACGTTTTGAAGGCACACTTATTTTAGTATCTCACGATAGAGATTTTTTACAAGGTTTAACAGAAACCGTTTACGAGTTTAAGGACAATAACATAAAAGAATATTTAGGAGATATTGATTTTTATTTACAACAACGTAACGTTGAGAATTTACGTGAAGTAGAAAAAAGAACGGTTGTTAAAGAAACTCCAAAAGAGAAAAACAAAAGCTCTTACGAAGACCAAAAGAAATTAAAATCTTTAAAAAATAAACTTAGTAATTGCGAATCTAAAATTAGCACCTTAGAAAAACAGATTAAAGACATTGATGTAGAATTGGCTACTAACTACGATGAAACCGTTTCTAAACCCGATTTTTTTGATAAATACCAAGCTAAAAAAGACGATTTAGCTAAGAACATGGAAACTTGGGAAGAAATTACTATGGAACTTCTAGAATTAGAGGATTAAAACATTAAGGTTTTTTTAACGCAAACAGCGCAAGTATACAAGTAATTTTGCATCTAAAGGTAAAATTGACTTTCTATGCGTAAAATAATATTATCCGCTCTTGGTGTTCTATTAATTGTAGCTTCATATTTTGGAGCAAAATCTATTATTGCAAGTAAAAACAAACCAAAACCTGTAGCACAAAAAGTAGTTAAAACTGTTTTTATAGATACAGTAAAAAATAGCACCGTAAACATTGTTATTCCTGCAAACGGAAAACTTGTAGCTAAACATAGAGTAGAATTATATGCAGAAGTACAAGGTGTTTTTAACAGCTCTTCAAATGCATTTAAGCCTGGACAAACTTTTAGAAAAGGTCAACGATTAATTGGTATAAATTCTAGCGAGTATTACGCAAGTGTACAATCTGCTAAAAGTAATTTATACAATGCTATTGCGGCAATTATGCCAGATTTAAAGTTAGATTTCCCAGAAGTTTTCCCAAAATGGCAAAATTATCTAAATAGTTTTAATTTAAATAAAACCACACCTCAACTTCCGGAAATGACTTCGGAAAAAGAAAACTATTTTATTACAGGAAGAGGTATTGTTACTAATTTCTATAATGTAAAAAACTTAGAACAACGTCTTAGTAAATACGCTATTTACGCTCCTTTTAATGGAATTTTAACCGAAGCTCTAGTAACCCAAGGTAGTTTAATTAGAAGCGGTCAAAAATTAGGAGAATTTATAGATCCAAGCATTTACGAAATGGAAGTTGCTATTAGTAAAACATTTGCTAACCTTCTAAAAGTTGGAGAAACTGTTGCTTTAAATAGTATTGATACAGATGCTACATACACAGGAAAAATAACACGAGTTAATGGAAGTATTGATGCTAGCACGCAAACCATTACTGCTTTTATAGAAGTAAAACATAAAGACTTAAAAGAAGGCTTATATCTTGAAGCCAACTTAAATGCTAAACAAGAACCTAACGCTATAGAATTAGATAGAAATTTACTTTTAGATAACGATCAAATTTATGTTTTAAAAGACAGCTTGTTAGATGTTATAGATGTAAAACCTATCTATTTTACAGACACTAAAATGGTAATTAAAAACGTGCCAGATAATACTATTATCTTAAAACGTCCTGTTCCTGGTGCTTATGCAGGAATGGCTGTAAAACCTTTTGTAGAAAGTTCTAATACTGAAGTAAAAGAAACAAGTAACACTGAAAAAACAAATAAGTAATGAGAAAAATTATAGCTTATTTTATAAAGCATCATGTTGCTGTTAATGTTTTTATATTGGCATTTTTTGTTTTTGGAGTTATTGGCGTAATGTCTTTAAAGTCGTCTTTTTTTCCATTAGTAGATTCTAAAATAATTAATGTTAGTATTGCCTATCCTGGAGCTTCGCCTCAAGAAATTGAAGAAGGTATTGTTCTTCAGATAGAAGATAATTTAAAAGGCTTACAAGGTGTAGATCGTGTTACGTCTGTCTCTAGAGAAAATAGTGGAACCATTACCGTAGAAATTGAAAAAGGCGAGAATATAGATTTCATGCTTTTAGAAGTCAAAAACGCAGTAGATCGTGTTCCTAGTTTTCCTACAGGAATGGAACCTTTAGTAGTTTCTAAAAGAGAAGAAGTTAGACAAACCATTTCTTTTGCATTAAGTGGAGAAAATATTCCATTAAAAACCTTAAAACAAATTGGCCGACAAGTAGAAAACGATCTTAGAGCTATAGATGGGATTTCGCAAATTGAAATCTCTGGTTATCCTGCCGAAGAAATTGAAATTGCTGTAAACGAAACCAATTTATTAGCTTTTAATATTACGTTTCAAGATGTTGCTCAAGCTGTTAGTCAATCTAACATTTTAGTAACTGGTGGAACTATAAAAACAGATGCCGAAGAATTTTTAATTCGTGCAAATAACAAGTCTTATTATGGTGACGAATTTTCAAACATTATTGTAAAGGCAACTCCAGACGGAAAAGTAATTCGTCTAAAAGATGTTGCTATTATTAGAGATCGTTTTTCTGAAACACCAAACGCCTCATATTTTAATCAGCAATTAGCTATAAACATTACAGTTACTAGTACAAATAACGAAGACTTAGTGACTTCAGCTGAAAAAGTAAAAAATTACATTACAGAGTACAATCAAAAATATAACAACGTACAGTTAAATGTGGTTAGCGATTTATCGATTACATTAAATCAACGTACTGCACTTTTAGCCGAAAACGCTATTGTAGGAATGCTTTTAGTTTTAGTGTTTTTATCCTTATTCTTAAATACCAGATTAGCTTTTTGGGTTGCTTTTGGTTTGCCAATTTCATTTTTAGGAATGTTTATTTTTGCGGGTCAGTTTGATGTGACTATAAATGTATTATCGCTCTTTGGAATGATTATCGTTATTGGAATTTTGGTAGATGATGGAATTGTAATTGCAGAAAACATTTACCAACATTACGAAAAAGGAAAAACGCCAGTTCAAGCTGCAATAGATGGTACAATGGAAGTAATTCCACCAGTAGTTTCAGCAATTATAACTACGCTCCTAGCCTTTTCTTTATTCCTCTTTTTAGATAGTAGAATTGGAGAGTTTTTTAGTGAAGTTTCCGTTATTGTAATATTAACATTAGTAGTTTCTTTAGTTGAAGCACTAATAATTTTACCAGCGCATTTAGCACATTCTAAAGCATTAAGAAAAGCTGAACCTGAAGAAAACCCTTCAAAAATGAAGCAATTCTTCAATAAAATGAGAGTTATAAATAAGTTTGGAGATTCTATAATGAACTTCCTTAGAGATAGAATTTATAGTCCTGCTATTCATTTTGTGTTAGAATTTAAAACGTTGTCTTTAGGTATTTTTCTTGCCTTATTAATTTTAACTTTTGGTTCTATTGGTGGCGGTATTATTGGCGTGACTTTATTTCCATCTATTGCTAGTGATCGTGTAACTATTGAATTAGAAATGCCAAATGGAACTAATCAAAATGTAACCGATTCTATTATTTCTATGATAGAAGAAAAAGCCATTATTGTTAATAAAGAGCTAACTGAAGAATATTTAAAAGGTACAGGAAAAGAGCTTTTTGAAAACACTATTTTAACGTTAAGTAGTAGTTCTAGCGCTAGGTTACAAATTAACATGTTACCGGGAGAAGAAAGACCAGATGCTGTAAAATCTTCTTTAGTTGCTAACAGATTAGCAGAATTGGTTGGACCAGTAATTGGAACAGAACGTTTAAGTTATGGTTCTGGAGGAAATTTTGGTGGTAGCCCAGTTTCTGTGTCTTTATTAGGAAATAATATAGACCAATTAAAAGCTGCAAAAATTGAATTAAAAGATTTCTTAAACACTAATCCGTTATTAAAAGATGTTGCAGATAATGATCCTGCGGGAATTAAAGAAATAAGATTAGAACTTAAAGAAAACGCCTATTTATTAGGCTTAGATTTAAGAACCGTAATGTCTCAAGTTAGAGCTGGTTTCTTTGGTACACAAGCGCAACGTTTTCAAAGAGGTCAAGATGAAATTCGTGTATGGGTAAGATATGATAGAGAAAATAGATCTTCTATAAACGACTTAGATAACATGCGAATTTTAACACCAACCGGCGAACGTGTTAATATAAAAGATATTGCTACTTACACTATTGAAAGAGGTGATGTAGCCATTAATCATTTAGAAGGATTAAGAGAGATTCAAGTTTCGGCAGATTTAAAAGATCCTAGCAACAGTGCAACAGATATTTTAGACGATTTAAAAACTAATATCATTCCTAATTTACAATCTAAATACCCAACTATTTCAGCAACTTTTGAAGGTCAGAATAGAGAAAAAGATAAATTAATGAATTCTTTAGCCAAAGCAGGGATACCAATATTATTACTAATCTATATTACCATTGCTTTCACTTTTAGAAGTTATAGTCAGCCAATCTTATTATTACTACTTATTCCATTTAGTTTAACTGCAGTAGCTTGGGGACATTGGATTCTAGGTTTTCCTGTAAATATTTTATCCCTTTTAGGAATAATTGCACTTATTGGAATTATGGTAAATGATGGCTTGGTACTTATAGGAAAGTTTAACAGTAATCTAAAAGAAGGCTTAAAATTTGACGATGCTCTAATTGAAGCAGGAAAATCTAGATTTAGAGCTATATTTTTAACCTCATTAACTACAGTTGCTGGTTTAGCACCATTACTATTAGAAAAAAGCAGACAAGCACAATTCTTAAAACCTATGGCAATTTCTATTTCCTTTGGAATTGCTTACGCTACTATTTTAACCTTATTAGTGTTGCCTTTATTTTTAGCGTTTAGCAATAGCATTAAAAAGCAAACCAAATGGCTTTATACAGGTAATGAAGTGACTAAAGAAGAAGTTGAACGCGCAATAAAAGAACAACATGAAGAAGAAAATAATCATTAATCACATCATGCTAATTTGTGTTGCTTTTAGTTTTACACAAATTAATGCTCAAACTATTATTACGCCTCAAGAAGCTGTTAATCTTACTTTAGAGAATAATTATGGTATTAAAATAAGTAATAAAAGTGTAGAAGTTGCAGAGAATAATGCCAAATTATTAAACTCAGGCTACTTACCTACTTTAACAGGAAATGCAGGAGCAACTTATAATTTAGATAATACCGAAGCTGAATTTGCAGACGGAAGAGTAACCACTTTAAATGGTGCAGAAAGTACACGCTATAATGCTTCTGTTAATTTAAACTATACACTTTTTGATGGTTTGGGTCGCGCTTACAACTACAAACGCTTAAAAGAACAGTATAATTTAAGCGAGCTGGAAGCAAGAGCAACTATAGAAAACACGGTAATCGAATTGTTTACTATCTATTATAATGCAGCGCAATTATCCGAAAACCTGAATACTTTAAATGAAACTATTGAGGTTTCAAGAGATAGATTAACAAGATCAGAATATCAATTTGATTATGGTCAAAGCACAAAACTAGCAGTTTTAAATGCACAAGTAGATATTAATAACGATAGTATAAATATTATAAACACCAAGCAACAATTAGGTAACGTAAAACGTGATTTGAATGTTATTTTTGGAAATGCTATTACAGATGACTTTAATATTGAAACAGAACTAGAAATTAAAGAATTGTTAGATAAGAATTCATTATTTGAAAAATCTAAATCTAGAAATGTGGCTTTACTTCAAGCAGATCAAAACATATTAATTAATGAGTTAAGTTTAAAAAACACCACATCTAATTTCTTACCTACAGTTGGATTAACTGGAACTTACGGTTGGAATAAAAACAATAATAACGCCGCATCTTTTGTAGCTGTTTCTACAAACACAGGTTTATCTGGTGGCGTTAATCTATCTTGGAACCTATTTGATGGCGGAACAACGCTTACAAATGTTAGAAATGCTAAAATTAACATTGAAACTCAAGAATTACGCAAAGAGCAAATTACTATAGATATTACTAGAAACTTTAATAATCTTTGGGATAATTACGAAAACAAGTTATTAATCTATTCTATACAAGAAAAAAATATTGAAACAGCGACTAGTAACTTTGAGAGAACGCAAGAGAAATTCAAAATAGGACAAGTCAACTCAATAGATTTTAGACAAGCACAATTAAATTTAATTAACGCAGAGCTTAGTTTAACCCAAGCTAAATATGATGCTAAATTATCAGAATTACAGTTATTACAATTAAGTGGTGAATTATTAAACACAGAATTTTAAATTATGTTTGAACATTTTTTTCAATGTCCTTATTGTTGGGAAGATATTTCTATGCTTTTAGATGCTAGTGTTAGAGAACAAACCTATGTAGAGGATTGTGAAGTCTGTTGTAACCCAATAGAAATCACACCTCAATTTGAAGATAACGAGTTAGTTAGCTTTAGAGCTGAAAATATTGAGCAATAATTTTAAAAAAAGTCTTGCAAAGTATAAAAAAGGTTGTATATTTGCACTCTCGCAACAACACAGTCAGTATTATGAGCTGAAAGTTAAAAGCTAAGTTGTAAGTTTCGTTATAAATCGCGGGATAGAGCAGTAGGTAGCTCGTCGGGCTCATAACCCGAAGGTCACTGGTTCGAGTCCAGTTCCCGCTACTAAGTTAAAAGCTTCACAGAAATGTGAAGCTTTTTTTATTTCCTTCAACTTTAACACACCTCTTTATCGATTATTTTTTCGTTTTAACCAATCAAGTTGTATTTTTGGTAAACTAATATTTTAATAATTAATCAATTATGCTCCAAAAATTACACATTACACTACTTTTAAGCCTTTCTCTTTTTCTAGGCTTAAACGCTCAAAACGGAAAAAGACTTCAAATTGCAGATGAGTTTCCTTTAAGTCTTACTTCTACAAATCAATATTTCCAAAATTCAGAAACAGGTATAGTATATACAGAAACTTTCTCTAATAAAGGATCTGCCTATATTAAATTACACATAAATTCTTTTGATTTAGCTCCTGGGGATTTTGTGAAGGTCTACAGTTCTAGCTCTACTGAAGAATATATTTACTCAGAAAAAGGTAAAATTGTTGGAACCAACAAATTAATGATAAGTGAATTTTGGACTGGTACAATTTGGAGTGACTCTATTACCGTTGAATTACATGTTACTTCAAGCAACAGAAACAACTATGGTTTTAATATAGATAGAGTTGCATACGGACATTCCGCAAAAAGAATTAATGCAGCTGTTGAAAGATTAGAAAACACAAATTCACAAGAAACAATTTGTTCCGCAGATAACAAAGAAGCAATAGTATGTTATGACGGAACAGAAATGGGACGTAAAGCAAAAGCAGTTTGTAGATTACTTATTGGTGGTGGAGGTCTATGTACTGGTTGGTTATTAGGCTGTGATGGTAATGTAATGACAAACAACCATTGTATTGGTGATGCTGCGGATGCAAATAATACAGATTTCTTATTTAATTACCAGTATGATAATTGTGCTGGTACAATAAACGCAACTTCAGACCTGCAAGCAACTTCTGCTGATTTTATTCAAACAAGTGGTGCTTTAGATTTCACTTTAGTAAAACTACCTGTTAACCCTACTCCTACATATGGCTACCTAAGTTTATCTTCTACCGTAGCTACTATTGGAGAACGTATTTATATACCGCAACATCCTGGCGGAAGACGTAAAGAAATTGCAGTAAATACAGACGTTGGTGGAGACGCTAATGGATTTGCAATGGTTACAGGAATTGGAGGAAACGGAGCAAGAGTAACTTACCAATGTGATACCGAAGGTGGAAGCTCTGGCTCTCCTGTGTTAAGATTTAATGATAATTTAGTAATTGCCATACATAATACTGGTGGTTGTCCTAATGGAGCTGCTGGAAGAAGTGATGAAATTATTGCAGCAATTGCAGGAAACATGCCTGCATGTGGTATAGACGATAATAATCCTGACGCACCATATGTTTCTGCAATAAATAACATTCAACCAATTAGCGAAGCAACAGATTGTTCTTACCAAGACATAGATTTAACTATTAGAATTGCAAAAATTGCTACACAAAATGCAGACGTAACACTTTCTGTAACAGGTGGAACTGCAACTGCTAACGAAGATTTTGAATTATTAACTACAAGTGTAACATTTGTTGCCGGAAACGATACAAATAAAACAGCAACTTTAAGAGTTTACAACGATGCTTTTGTGGAAGGTGAAGAGAACATAGTTATTTCTTTAGCATTAAACGCTAATGGTGGAGATGCAGAATTAAGTAACATTAACCAATTCAATATTTCTATTTTAGATAATGATTATAATGCTGAAAACTCTTCTTACACCTTATTCTCTGAAGATTTTGAAAACGACTTAAGTGCATTTACAGTTATAGGTGGTGCAGGAAGCAACTTTGCTATAGGAAACGCAGCTGCTGCATCTTCTACTTATTTTGATGCTAGCGGAAACGATACTAACTTTATTTTTGTGAATGATGACGATTGTAACTGTGATATGAGTGACGAACGTATTATGATTAATATGGCTTTTGATTTTACAGACTACGTTGGAGCAAGCATTAATTTTGATTATGCATACGAAGATGATAACGGAACATATAACAATGACTTATTTGTACAAGCTTCTACAGATAATGGTACAACTTGGACTACAGTTGGAACAGAATTAGCTGTAACAAGTTGGGATGCGAACTCTGTAGATTTATCTGCATACGCAGGACAAAGTAATGTTTTATTATCTTTCTTCTATACAGACACAACAAATTGGGCTTATGGAGCTGCAATAGATAACTTAACAGTTAAAGCTATAGGAAATGCAGAGGTTCAAGTAGCAACCAATAATGCTACTGCTGCAAACTTACCATTATTTAGCGCAGGAACTATTGATGCTTTCGATGCTACTAATGGAAATATTATGGCTTCAATTACAGGAACATCAGATTTTGATTACGGATGTACATCTGTAGAGGTGTCTAGAAATGGTTCTGGAGCTCAACCTTATAACGGAAGTGTTGCTCCTGCATTAGTAGCAGACAAAACATTTACAATTACACCAACAAACACAAATCCTAGTGGAGAAAGTACCATTTCATTTTTTCTAACAGAAGCTGAATTAGATGGTTGGGAAACTGCAACTGGAGATATGAGAGCTAATCTTAGAGCTTTAAAAAACAACGGTTCTACACCAGAAGAAGTTGCAACTACAATAACTGCTTTTGGAGATAATTCTAAAGTAACTGCAACATTTACTACAGGAATTGATGGAACATATTATTTTGGTAATATAGCGTTCTTAAGTACTATTAGTTTTAATGCTAATAATGGTTTAAGTATCTATCCTAATCCAGTAACTAACGAACTAAACATTAAAACAACTAAAGTTAATGATGTTAAAAATGTATCTGTTCATAATATGTTAGGTCAGGTTATTTTAAGAAAAACTGTAAACTCAGTAAACGACTTAAAAATTAATACCTCTAACTTATCTAACGGAATGTACTTTTTAAACATTCAAACAGATAACGCAAATCAAACCATTAAGTTCTTGAAGAAATAAGCTTCTTTAACTTTTAATACAAAAAAGGCTAAAACATATGTTTTAGCCTTTTTTTTGTTTCTATTTCTAATCTAATATAGACATTGGATCTGAAAATTGATATTTAAAATCAAGTAGCGTTTTACTTTTTGTATTACAAACTTTTTTAAAACTTAAATTAGAGTCTTCTATAAAAGTTGGTGGCTCCAACCCTATTTGCTTTGTTACTTTTGTGTAGTACTCTTCTCGTGTTGGATGCTTATCCGAACAACCATTAATAATTTCTCCCCAACAGTTTTTAGCAATAACTTCCCATATTAACCTAATACAATCTGTTTGATGAATAACATTTACAGGACCACTTGGATTTGGCAAATCTTTTTTACCTGCTAAGAATTTTCCAGGTAAACGATCTGGACCAACTAAACCTGCAAATCTAATTATAGTGACTCTATCTTTTAATTCTTTCTGTAATAAGGCTTCAACAGCTAAAACGGCTTTTCTACTTGCCTTTTGTGGATGAAGGTCTAAATCTTCAGTCACCCAATTATTTGTGTTTTGGTAAACCGAAGTAGAACTTATAAAAATAACCCTTTGTGCTTCAGAAATAAAAGGTAAAACTGAAGCTATTTGATTCTTATAAATCGTTTCAATATTATCAATGCGTTTAGGTGGAATATTAATAAAAATAATATCGCTTCCTTCAAGAAAATCGATATATTTTGAATCGCTACTTTCTTCACCTAAAGTAAACACAAAAGGCTCAATAGTATTAGATTTAAGCACATCTACTTTCTCAATTGAAGTTGTAGAACCTTTCACCTTAAAACCATTGGCTATAAAATGCTTAGCTAAAGGCAATCCCAGCCAACCACAACCTAACACACTTATTTGTTTGTTTATCATATATCAATTATGCTTTCTTAAATATCCCAAACAACTCTTTGCCTTGTCTTTCGGGAATCGAATTATAACAATCTTCAAATGTTTTTACACTGAAGTATTTTTCAAAATAACTTAAATACAAGTTTTTATCGCCACCAAAAGGACGTTTTTCTATATCATCTGTTAAAGGAAAATCAAACCATAAACCAACTAATTTACCCTTTGGTTTTAATAAATTATACATCTGTTCTGCATAAGCGTTTCGTGTAGTTTCTAAAGGTGGAAACGAACAGAAAAAGGTTTGCTCTATAATTAAATCGTAAGTGGCTTCATGTTCAAAGAAATCTGCTTGAATTAATTGTGCTTCTGGGAAATCTGGATTTCTTTTTTTAAAGGCTTTAAGAGGAATTTCAGAGACATCTAAAACATATACATTTTTGAAACCTTGGTGAAATAAATATTCAGCTTCGTAAGCATTTCCTGCGCCGGGAATTAAAATCTTCAGCGTTTTATCTTTTAATTGGTCAAAATACGTTTTTAAAGGCGAAGATGGATAACCAATATCCCAACCTGTTTGTGCTTCTTGATATCTATTGGTCCAATACTGTTCTGTTTCGTTTGTGATCACAATTATTAGTTCTATTTACAGTTCGAAAATAGCAAATATTCTTCAGCTTAAAACAAGAAAGTACGTCATTAACATTTCATATAAAATTTCTATTTTTGCTGAATGACAGATAACTTCGAGAACGAATATTTTGGAATTGGCATTCAAAACGGAAAAACACCTGAAAATTTAGGCGTTTTATGGCGAAGTGCTCAAAATTTAGGCGCCAGCTTTATTTTTACTATTGGAAATCGTTACGCAAAACAAGCTTGCGATACGCATAATGCTGTAAAATCCATGCCTTATTTTCATTACGATACGCTAGAAGATTTCTTAAAAAATATTCCAAAAGGCGCACGTATTGTTGGTGTAGAATTAACAGATACTGCAGAGAACTTAGAAACCTTTCATCATCCAAGACGTTGTGTGTATATTTTAGGTGCCGAAGACCACGGATTATCTAACCAAGCAATAGAAAAATCTCATTTTTTAATTAAATTTAAGTCACAATTAAGCCTAAATGTGGCAGTTGCGGGAAGTATTGTGATGTATGATAGAGGAATAAACAAACCAAGGTCGTAACTTTGCAACCTATTAAATACTAGAATTATGAGTCATAAAGCAGGTTTTGTAAATATTATTGGTAACCCAAATGTTGGGAAATCGACGTTAATGAACGCTTTTGTAGGCGAAAAATTATCGATTATTACCTCTAAAGCACAAACAACAAGACACAGAATTCTTGGTATTGTTAACGGTGAAGATTTTCAGGTGATATTAAGTGATACGCCAGGAATTATAAAACCAGCTTACGAATTACAAGCGTCTATGATGGACTTTGTAAAGTCGGCTTTTGATGATGCAGATTTACTAATCTACATGGTAGAAATTGGTGAAAAGGAATTAAAAGATGAAGCGTTCTTTAACAGAATTACAAATTCTAAAATTCCAGTTTTATTATTATTAAATAAAATTGATAAGTCTAATCAAGACGAATTAGTGGAACAAGTTCAAGTTTGGGGAGAAAAAGTACCAAATGCTTTAATTTATCCAATTTCGGCTTTAGAAGGATTTAATGTAAAAGAAGTTTTCGATAAGATTATTGAATTATTACCAGAATCTCCTGCATTCTACCCAAAAGACCAATTAACAGATAAGCCTGAACGCTTTTTTGTAAACGAAAAAATTCGTGAAAAAATCTTAATGCATTACAAAAAGGAAATTCCTTATGCTGTTGAGGTAGATTGCGAAGAGTTTTTTGAAGAAGAGACTATTATTAAAATGCGTGCTGTAATTATGGTAGAGCGCGAGACACAAAAAGGAATTATTATAGGTCATAAAGGTGAAGCTATAAAACGTGTTGGTGTAGAAGCAAGAAAAGATTTAGAAAAATTCTTCGGGAAACAAATCTATTTAGAGTTGTACGCTAAAGTGAATAAAAACTGGAGAAGTAACGAAAGACAATTAAAACGTTTTGGTTATAATAACTAAATAGTTTCAATATAAAAATGTAAAAGCTCTAATTAATTTTAGAGCTTTTTTTATTTAAAACGATTTTCATAAAGTTATTAAGTTTAATCATTTCGTCTTTACTTGCAGTTTTCCCTATGCGACCTGCAATGTATAAAACCACCCAAAACAGTATCATAAATACAGCTCCTATACTTTGATAAAAATAGCTATTATTTAAACTATAATTAGTGTAACCCCAAATACAAAAGGCAATAAACAATACAGCTAAAGCAAAATGAAAAAACATAAACATAGTCCATACGGTTGGATTTGGACCAAATAAACCACGTAAAACAGAGGTGCCTTTATCGAAACTTACAATTTCTAAATGCAATTGTGGCGACCAAAAATGCTGTTCCTTTTTAGGAATTCTAATAAATACGTGATTGTCAATTCTTGATACTACAAGTTCAGATTGAGTTGTTTTCTCTAATTCAAAGCGCGATAAAACAGCTTCGTTATCTTCCTTTAAATCTAATTTAAATCGAGGTCTTAAAACAACCTCATTCCCTAAAGACATATGTATTAATTTATAATAGGTTAATCTACAGTTTTTTATTGAATTAACAAAGACTATCTTTGCAATCGCTTACAGGAGATGTAAAGCAGATAAAACATAAAATTATGGGAAATATTGTAGCTATTGTAGGAAGACCAAACGTTGGTAAGTCTACCTTTTTTAATCGTTTAATTCAACGTCGAGAAGCCATTGTAGACGCTGTTAGTGGTGTAACCAGAGACAGACATTACGGTAAAAGTGATTGGAACGGAAAAGAATTTTCGTTAATCGATACTGGTGGATATGTAAAAGGAAGCGACGATATTTTTGAAGCTGAAATTGATAAACAAGTAGAATTGGCTATTGAAGAAGCCGATGCCATTATTTTTATGGTAGATGTAGAAAGTGGTGTAACAGGAATGGACGAAGATGTTGCAAAACTACTTCGTAAAGTTGACAAGCCTGTTTTCTTGGTTGTAAACAAAGTAGATAATGGTAAACGTGCTGAAGATGCTGTAGAATTTTATAGTCTTGGTTTAGGAGATTATTTTACGGTTGCCAGTATTAATGGTTCTGGAACTGGAGATTTATTAGATGCTTTAGTTGAAGCGTTGCCAGAAATTGAAGATATTCAAGAAGAAGAAAACCCGTTACCACGTTTTGCTGTTGTTGGAAGACCAAACGCAGGAAAGTCGTCTTTTATAAACGCTTTAATTGGCGAAGACAGATACATTGTTACTGATATTGCAGGAACAACACGTGATTCTATGGACACGAAATACAACCGTTTTGGGTTCGATTTCAATTTAGTAGATACCGCAGGAATTAGAAAAAAGAGTAAAGTAAAAGAAGATTTAGAGTTTTACTCTGTAATGCGAAGTGTACGTGCTATAGAACATGCTGATGTGTGTTTATTAGTTGTAGATGCAACTCGTAGTTTTGATGGACAAGTACAAAACATTTTTTGGTTAGCACAACGTAACCGTAAAGGAATTGTAGTGCTAGTAAACAAATGGGATTTAGTAGAAAAGGATCATAAAACAACAACAGCTTTCGAGAAACACATACGTAAGCAATTAGAGCCTTTTACAGATGTGCCAATTATATTTATGTCTACGTTAACAAAACAACGTATTTATAAAGCTATTGAAACCGCTGTAGATGTTTATAACAACCGTAGTAAAAAGATTAAGACTAGTGAGCTTAACGATGTTTTATTACCAATTATAGAAAACTATCCGCCACCAGCATTAAAAGGAAAGTTTGTGAAGATAAAATACATTATGCAGTTGCCAACACCACAACCACAGTTTGCATTTTTCTGTAACTTACCACAATATGTTTCGGATTCTTATAAACGCTTCTTAGAAAATAAGTTACGTGATATATATGACTTTAAAGGTATTCCAATAAGTATTTACATGCGTAAAAAATAAGTAATCATTTCAATAAACAAAAAAAGCTAAATCCTTTATAGATTTAGCTTTTTTTTTGTTTTACAAACAAGTAGCTTATTACTAATTATAACAAAACTTTACCTTTTGTTTAACATCATATGTAAGAAAGTCTGAATAATTTCGTTGTCTATGTTATGTGTTCAAATATCCCAAAACTTGAACCTTAATTTAACCTAATAAACCAACACTTATGAAAAAATTACTTTTCCTATTTATGCTATTTTGCATAAGTACAACCTTTGCCCAAAACAAAGAATTTAAAATTATTGGTTCTCTAGAATCTAGCGATGGAAACACGCCACTTGAAGCAGCAACTGTACATCTTGAAAAACAAAAAGATAGTAGTTTAGTGGCTTACTCTATTTCAAATTCTGATGGTAGTTTTGTTATAGAAGATATTACAGCTGAAGATAAGTTAAACTTATTTGTTTCTTATGTAGGGTATACAACTATAAAAAAGGAAATTAGCATCAATAAAAAAGAAATTAATGTGGGCAAATTAATTCTAGAAACTAGCAATAACTTAGATGAAGTTGTTATAAAAACATCTGCTCCTGTTACTATAAAAAAAGATACTTTAGAATTTAATGTAAAATCTTTTAAAACTAAAAAGGATGCATCTGTTGAAGATCTATTAAAAAAACTGCCTGGTGTAGAGATTGATGCTGAAGGTAAAATTAAGATTAATGGAAAAGAGGTTAATAAAATATTAGTAAATGGTAAACCATTTTTTGGAAACGACCCGTCTATTACAACCAAAAATTTAACCAAAGATATTATTGAAAAAATTCAAATTGTAGATACTAAAACAAAATCTGAAGCCTATTCTGGCGAAGATGGAGATGCTGAAAACAAAACCATAAACTTAACCATTAAAGAAGAAAACAATAAAGGCGTATTTGGACGTGTTGCTGCTGGAGCAGGAACAGACGAACGCTGGGAATTTGCAGGTATGTTTAATAGGTTTGATAACGACCAACGTGTAAGTGTTTTACTTGGTGGAAATAACATTAATTCTCCAGGTTTTAGTTTTGGAGAAATCTCTAAAATGTTTGGAAGAAGCGGAAGCACATCATGGAGCAGTAATGGCTCTTTTAGTGTTGGAGGAAGATCTTTTGGTGGTGGACAAGGAATTACCACTTCTAAAAACTCTGGATTAAACTATGCCGACAAAGTTGGTGAAAAAGGCGATATTTCTGCAGACTACTTCTACTCTACAAGTAATTCTGATAACGAAAGCGCTTCACAAAGAGAAACATTTTTAAACGACTCTCGTTTTTTCTCTAATTCTTCATCTTCATCTAAAGCAGATACAGATAGTCACGTAACTAACCTAGATTATGAAGTAAAAATAGATACAACGCTATTTTTAAATATTAAACCATCATTTAGCTACTCTAAATCTACAACAACTTATAATAGTGAGGATAATACTTTTGATGAAGACAGAAATTTATCTAATGCCTCTACACTAAATTCTTTTGTAGAAAATAAATCGTCTAGTTTTAGAAACGATTTAAATCTTACCAAAAAGATTGGTGCTAAAGGTGCTTATATTAGAATTGGATTTCAAAATGAATTTTCTAAATTAGATGGAGACGATTTTGTTAACTCTAATACACAGTTTTTCGGATCTTCTCCAGATGTTGTAAGAGATCAATTTACCGATCAAGAAAACAAAACCACCAATTTTGGAAGTGATTTAACAGTAAGTATTCCTTTAAAAAAAGACACATGGTTTATTAATGCCACTTACTCTTATAACAAAGACAAAAACGAAAACAGACAAAGCACATTTAATAAAAATGTATTTACGAACGATTATGATCAGTTTGACACAGATTTAAGTACAGACTTTAATTATATAGATACTAGAGTAAGACCAGGTTTAAGACTTAGGTATAAAAGTGAAAAACTATCGGGAAGAATTGGTGCAAGTTATGTTTTTAGAACTTTAGAAAACCAAGATGGTTTAAGACCTCAATTTGATGTGGAAAGAGACTTTAATAATGTAGAATTAAACTCTTATTTAAGATATCAATTCAATAAAAAGTCATCTGTATATGTTAACTATAGATTATCAAATAATCCACCTGCATTATCTCAATTACAGGCTTTTGATAATGTTTCTAATCCATTAAACACCATAACTGGTAATCCTAACTTAGAGCCATCTAACAACCATAATGTTTACTTTGGATATAATTCTTACGATTGGGCTAAAAAATCTGGCTTTTATAGTTACGCAGGTATAACAGCCATTAATAACAATGTAGTTTCAAAATCTGTTATAGATCCAAATACGTTAAAAAGAACAACAACTTACGAAAACGTAAATGGAAATTATAACGGTTATATGGGAGCAAGCTATAGTAAAAATATTAAAATAGATTCTTTAAAATCTATTAGAGTTAGATTTGGTGGTTCTACTAATTTCTCTAAAAACATTAACTTTAATAATGACGTTAAGTATGCAAGTAACACAATATCTTATTCGCCTAGTTTTGGTTTAGAATTTACTTGGTCAAAAATATTTGAAATTAAACCAAACTATAGTGTTAACTTTAATACAACTAGTTTTGATATAGATAATTTTGAAGACCAAGAATTCACTAGACATAATTTAGGTATTGAGACCGCTACTTTTTTACCTAAAAAATTCGAATGGCGTAACGATATTAACTATAATTACAACACCAACATTGCAGATGGTTTTCAAAAAAGCGCTTGGTTCTGGAATAGTTCTTTATCCTACAGCATCCTAAAAGAAAAAGGTTTAGTTACATTAAAGGTTTACGATTTACTTAATCAAAATACAAATGCTACAAGAGTTGCATCTCAAGATTACATAGAAGATAGACAAAGTACCGTTTTAACTCAATATTTCATGCTTAATTTAAGCTGGAAATTTAATAGTTTAGGTGCTAAAGCAAACCAAGGTCGAGGAAATCATTATTATAGAGATTAAACCTTAAAAAGATCCGTATTTTAAAAGCAGCAACTTCAAATTGAAGTTGCTGCTTTTTTGTTAAATATATTCAACTTAAATTTTAATTATTAATATTTTTTTACACGTAAAATTACATTATACATAATTTTATGTATATTTATCTGTTAAATTAATTCAAAATTCATGCGTTCATTATTAAAACCAATCTTGTTTACTATACTTTTAAGTGTATCTTTTGCTCATTCACAAAATTTTAAAGCTTTAGATTTTTCAAAATTAGATACCAAAGGAACTTCAACTAATTTATTAATTCAAAATAAAAGTTTACTATCTTCAATTGGAATAGATCACTCTAATTACGATGCTTACAGCTTTCTTCAACAATACAAGGAATTTAGTTATAGTGACAATTTAAATAGATTTAATCAGTTAGACTTATTACAAAGAATTGTTCAGCCAGTAAGTTATTCTTCAACTATAAAAATTGGAATAATGCATCTTGAATTTGATGAATTAAAACCTAATAGTATTGATGACAAATTAGTTACAATTAAAAATAACTCTATCATACGTATATCTGACGAACCTATTTTTGATAAAAAAGAAAGTACAGTTATTGCTCCTTTTGCTGTTGACAGAAGAGGTTTGACTACAAGTTTCCAAATTGATGAAAATTTTGTAATAAATAATACAAAAAACGACATTACAAAAATTGAAGTAAACTTTGATAATAATGAAGGTTTTAAAAAACTATCAATAAATCAATATATAAATATAAGCTACAATACACCTGGAGATAAAACATTAACATTTAAACTTACACTTTCTAATGGAAATGTTATTACAAAAAAATCACCATTAAAAATAAGCTATTCAAATTCAGATTTAGCAAATAATTTACGTTTAGCACCTAGCGAAATTACATCTTCTCTAATTGCAGATTTAGATCCACTTTATGCAGGAGCAACAGAACATGCTGGACTTGTAGAATACGAAGTGTTTTTAGGAGCAGATAACGTACTAAACAAACCTATTTTTATTGTAGACGGGTTTGATCCTAGTGATACAAGAACAACAACTGGAATATACAGTTTACTAAACTTTGACAATGCTGGTGTAACAGAAAATTTAGCAGATAACATTCGTAATGACGAAAATTTTGATGTTGTAATTATAAATTTCCCAAGTTACTTTGTATTAGCAGACGGAAGTTTACAATCTATGACCAATTCAACAGATGTAAATGGAGATACTGTTATAGATACAGCAGATTATCCAGGAAGTACATTTGTAGATGGAGGAGCAGATTTTGTAGAACGTAACGCCATGTCTGTAGTAGATGTTATTTCACTTATTAATTCACAAAAAATTGGAACTGAAGAAAATGTGGTTATTGGACCAAGTATGGGCGGATTAATTACACGCTATGCATTAAATTACATGGAAGACAATAGTTTAAATCACGACACTAGATTATGGATGTCTTTTGATTCTCCACACTTAGGAGCAAATGTACCTATAGGGTTCCAGCATTTATTTAACTATTTAGGTTATGGATTAGATACTTGGGTTGGAGATTTTAGTCTAGAATCGCTAAGACCAATTGTAGATGGTATGCTAAAATCTGCTGCTGCAAGACAAATGTTAACAGATCATTTTGAACCACATTTAGCAAATGGAGAAATTGCAGAATTTAATAACAATTTACAATTACCTTTAAAGCATCCGTACAGTACTGCTTTTTATAACCGCATAAATGGAATGACAACAACAGGATTTCCAGAAACAACAAGAAATGTTTCTTTAATTAATGGTAGTGGTCTAAATAGACGTTACCAACATAAAAATGGAAATGATGTAATGCCCTCAGATATAGTTTTAGAAGCGTTTATTCCAGGAGTTGCAACATTAACAGATGCTCATTTTGATGTATGGTTTACATCTACAGCAGGACAAAGTAACAAAATAGATGACATTTGGATAGACGCACCTTGGATTTGCTTTTGTGATATTAATGCCGAAGCAAATTCGCAAGCCGAATCATTTTCAGATGGAATAGATGCAGCTTCTGGTGGTTTATTTGATTTAGGTGCTTTAGCTGCTGGATTTGGGACTGCAGACCCAACTATAAACGCTTTCTTTGCTGCTTTAACTACAGATTATTTCAACTTTATACCTACGGTAAGTGCAATGGCATTAAATACTAATACAAATATAGATTGGTATGAAGATATTAACTTAGGCGCAGGAGATATTCCTTGGGATGATACAACAACTACAAACCCACAAACACCATTTGTAAATTGGTATATGCCAGATGATAATGAAGCACATGTTACGTTAACACAAAATAATGTACAATTTGCTTTAGATGAAATTATAAAGAAAGCAGATATTTCTTTAAAAGTCATTCTACAAGGTGCTGCAATAAATCCATTTTCGGGAGAAGAACATTTAATGCGAGATAACCTAAGAATCCAAAACCTAATTCCAACAACATCACCATATAACGATAATTTAATTTGTGATGTTTCTGTATTTAATACAACTGGAAACGATGCTATTGTAGATTGGGTTTATATAGAATTAAGAGACGCTAATGATAATACAAACATTATAGCTTCAAGGTCTGCATTATTACAGCGTGATGGAGATGTAGTAGAAATAGATGGTGTAAGTTCAATTGGGTTTGAAATTCCAGGAAGACCATACTATGTGTCTGTTAAACATAGAAATCATTTAGGAGCCATGACATTAAACACCATAAGTTTATCTAGAACAACATCAACTGTAGACTTAACTACCAATACAGTGCCTGTATATGGCTCAAATGCGTTAACAACAACTAATCTTACTGGTAATATTAAAGGCTTATGGAGTGGAGATGTAAATTCTAATGGAAGTTTAAGGTTTTTGGGACCAGCAAATGATACAAATGCTTTAAAAAATAGTATTATAAATCATCCCGACAATACAAATAACAGTAATTCATTTCTTTTTACAGGTTATATCAATTCAGATATTAATCTAAATGGACAAGTACGCTTTTTGGGACCAAGTAATGATACTAATATACTAAAAAGTGTGATTCTTAATCATCCAGGAAATTCATCATCAAGTAACTCATTTCTATTTTTAGAACAAATCCCAAATTAATTAAACTAGAAATATCAATACGGAAAAAGTCTAAATAGTTTATCTATTTAGACTTTTTTTTTGCTTGAATAGAACTTTAGTTAATTGGAAATACAAATTAATATGAGTAGTACTATCTAAATAATAAAAATATAGCGAACTAATACCTTTAATATCTATACCATATCTTTTGTCTGAATAAAAACAACAACTAGATTCTTATTTATACTTAAAAACCAATTAATAGGGTTGAATAAAACAGATTAAAGAGTCATTGAAAAAAATCGGATACTAAATTAAAAAAAAGAGCTATATAGAAGTAGATTGAAACTTAAAATATTAAAATACAACTAAAAAAAGTAATCTTATATAAAAATGGACAAAACTTAAAGACGATAATATACTGCATAAAAAAAGCTCACTATTTCTAGTGAGCTTTTTAATATTATAAGAGCAATTTAAAATTGCCACATATCTAATTCAAAGTTTCTAATCTTCTCTTTGATACGTTCTGACTCTAATAACTGCATTAAAGAATTTTCTGGAATATACTCATCAATAGTTCTATCTCCATAAACATTTTCTTCTTTGTAAGCAACACCACTAAAGCGTCTAGCGTTTAAAACATGATCAAAAGAAAAAGGCATTGCACTGTTTTTAGTGTTATACGTTTTAGCATCATGTAAAATATCTCTTACATCAGGATAGAAAATCCAAAATAAAGCAATAGGGGTTTTATTTTCTTGATCGTCTGAGTTAATAAAGTTAACATCGGCAGCTGCTGGAGCTAAACCAATTAATCTATACTTTAATTCACCTTGACGCTTATCAAAATACCATAAGCCTTTAATGTGGTATGCTGTAACGTTAGCTGATTGAATCTCAGTTTTAATAATGTATTCTGGATCAATATAGCCATCTTGATTTAACTGGTCAAATCCAACATCTAAAGTATCTATATCAACCATTTGCTGACCTAAATCTTTTAAACTTTTTTTACCTGTAAAATAAGAATCGTCATAAACATGTTCTATTGTACCATTCTGAACATTTTTCCATAAAACATCAAACAAACTTCGTCTATCACTACCAATATTATTGGTATCAATAGGATAGTATAGAGGAAAGTTTACACGTTCGTCTAATACAACTTTCTCCCAGATCATTCTAGAAAAAAGAACATCTCTATCTCCAACATAACCATACTCTAAAGGATGATCGTTGTCTAAAGCTTTTTGTTCTTCTGTTTTTACACCAATTTGGTCTGGATCAGTTGCATTCAATAAATTTGATTGCGCAATCCCAAAAGATGAAACTGAAACTAAAGCTGTTATTAATAATGATTTTAAATTCATCTGTTTTGATTTTTTATAAATTAATAATAATCAGATGGTTGATTTTATTAGTTTGTCAATTCTATAATTACAGGAGAAACTCCTTTTAGCTTAATAGTCTTACCTTTAATCTTAGCTTTAATATCAAAGAATTGAACAGTAGCTCCTCTTTTCGCTTTTCTTAAAGCAGATTTAGCTTGACCTGATAAACGAGTACCATTACAATTAATAGTAGCTTGACCAGGTACTTTAAATTTAAAACTAGTTACTTGTAAGTCTAAATCGAAAACGAAGTCTGGTAATAATGCACCAACTTTTCCAATCTCAACATTACTTCTTGGTAATTTAGCAGTATCCATTTGACCGTTAAAAGTTCCAGTAGGTTTAGGTATATCCTTAATACGGAATACTTGACTATCTGAAGCTTTAGAACCATCGTCTAAAGTAGCAGAAACATTAATTTTAATTTCTCTACCAGATCCAGGTCTCATAACATATTTACCTTGACCTGAAGCTTTAGATAAACCAGCTCCACTTGCAGAAACCTTATTATCTGGTACTCCAGCAAAAGAAATAGTCATAGGGTTATCTAAACCTCTATAAACTACATTCATTTTATCTGCAGATATAGTTGCAGAATTTGGTCTTGGAACAACTACATAGTTACCTACAATTTTAATTGGTAATGGCTTACCATCTTCTAAGAAAGTAAATTCACCATCAATTTTTTGTTCACCAACGTTTCCAACATTAAAGTCTAAACGTGCAGCACCTGTAGAATCGATAGCTTTAGATAAATCAATTTCTTGACCATTAACCATTAATTTAGTAGGTGTAACATCTGCATATTTACCTAATACTACTTTACCTTGAAATTTCTCACCTGCAAAAAACGCAGATTTATCAGCTAATACGATAGCTTGGTAATTTTTTAAAGATACAGCTTCATCTAATGTGTTACCTAAGAAAAGGTTAAACATGTTAGCTTCAGTAGTCTTTACGTCATTTTGCATTGTAGTTAAAGTAGTTAAAGAAGCAATAGCAGGAAAACCTTTAAAACGGTAATCTAACCATAATTTACTTGCACCATCTTTAGCTTTAATATTCTGAGTATTGAATTTTCTTTCAAAATTCTCTAAAGCTTTAGTATACTTTACATCGTTACCAACGATTTTTTTAATATCAGCTTTATACTTATTAATAGTCTCCATTACTGCTTGACCTTTCTTACTTAGCTTATCACCAGCAAACCAAAGTTCATCAATGTAATCACCTTTGTCCATTGTATCAAAAGGTAATTGACCTGTATCAGGATCAATTTCATAACCACCACCTTTAATTATATCTGCTCTTAAGCCTCCTAAATAGTTATAAAACTTCTTAGAAACAGTAGTAATTTGTTCAGCTTTAGTTGCTGCAACAGCAAATTCTTTAGGCTTTTCTTCAGCCTTAGCCTTTAAAGAAGCTAAAGTTTTTGTGTTATTCTCTCCTATTAATGTGTTAGCATTTTCGAACTTTTCGTCCATTAATCCAAAAGCAGAAAGAACTTCTTTAGACATATTTAGAGCTAACATTGCTATTAGAACTAAATACATTAAGCTTATCATTTTCTGTCTTGGGGTTTCTTTAGCACCTCCCATAAAAATTAGTTTTTTTTAGTTAATAAAATTAAATTAGTAAACTAATTATTTTTTGTTCATTGCTGTTAACATTCCACCGTATACTCCATTTAAAGAAGATAAGTTAGAAGCTAAAGATTGCATTTGCTCTTTTAATTTAGATGCATTTTCAACAGTTTCTGCATTAATAGACGCTTGCTTAGAAGCAGATTCCATTTGCGCTGCTGCAATTGACATTTCTTCACCATATTTTTTAGTTGCTGCCATAGAATCAACAGTTGGAGAAATTCCTTTTGCTGCTCCTTCAAAGTTCTTAATGCTGTTCCCTAAACTAGCCATTAATTCACCATCGATTTTTGCGTCTTTTAATAAGTTATCTAATTTTTTAGATAATAAACCTTCAGCATCTTTAGGCTCTTCTTTTTTACCTTTTTTAGCAACACCTTGTCCTCCTGCTAATTCAGGATATACTAAAGACCAATCTAAATCTTCTCCTACTGGTTCAAATGCCGATGCAAAGAAAATTAATGCTTCTGCTCCTAATCCAACGATTAACATTACAGATGCTCCAGGCCAGTGCATTAATTTGAATAATGCTCCTAAGATTACTACTGATGCTCCGATACCATATAAGTATCCCATTGCTTTTTTGTACGTGCTTACTGCCATAATTTTTAAATTTTAGTTGTTAAGTTAATTAATAGTTGTTATTATTTAATAGATATTAATCTATTGTATTATTATTATTTAGAATTTGATGTTACATCTGTTCCCATGTAATCTTGAACTGTTCTGAATCCAATAAAACTTCTTGCAGAATCTGCATACTCATAATCTCTAGAACTTACTTGTAAGAAGTATGCTACATCTTTCCAAGATCCACCACGAACTACTTTACGTTCGTTACGTGAATCATTTACATTTGGGTTAATTGTTGAAGCAAAATCATAAGAAGCTGGATCGTAAGAAGAGTTTACCCATTCTGAAACATTTCCTGCCATGTTATATAAGTTAAAGTCGTTAGGCTCGAAAGCGTCTGCCTCTACTGTATATAAAGCTTGATCTGCAGCATAATCTCCTCTTAAAGGTTTAAAGTTAGCCATAAAACAACCTCTGTCGTTTTTAGCATAAGGTCCACCCCAAGGAAAAGTTGCAGCTTGAAGACCACCACGAGCAGCATATTCCCATTCTGCTTCGTTTGGTAAACGGTAAGAGTTTACAAAGTGTCTTTTCTTTTCTTTTCTATAATCGTTATGGTATTTAGTTCTCCATTGGCAAAACGCTTTTGCTTGTTTCCAAGAAACACCTACTACTGGATAATCTCCATAAGCAGCATGCCAGAAATAATCGTTATGCATTGGTTCGTTATAAGAATAAGCAAAATCACGAATCCAAGCAGTAGTATCAGGATAAATCTGAACTTCTTCTCTAATTAAAACGTCTGAACGAGATAATTTTTTATCACGAGCTGCTTTTTCAATATCCATGTACGTGTATTCGAAAACAAATTTCTTAACATCCCAAGTACGTTGTCCGTTATAAGACTCTTCTAAAGGAATGTACATTCCATCCATAACCTCTGCATACAATACATCTGGATACTCAGAAGTTTCAAAAATTAAATCAACATCGTAATTTAACATTTTCTGATCGTTTCCGTAATTATCACGCATATACTCTTGGTATGGTGTTAACTCTTCTTCTTCAGAACCTTTGTAAGCAAATTCCCCAATATCATCAGAACCTGGAGTTTTACCTTCAATATCGGCCATTTCTGCCAATTCAGTTCTAATTACAGAATCTCTTACAGTTTCTATAAACTGACTGTACTCACTGTTTGTGATTTCAGTTTCATCCATATAAAAGGTTCTTACAGTAACGGTTTTAGCTGGAGCATCTTGGATACCTGCTAAATCATCATCTGCTTTACCCATAATAAAAGATCCACCTGGAACTAATGTCATTCCGTAGGGCTTTTCTGGATGCCACTTCTTTCCTTTTACACCAACTAATTGTCCTTTATCTCCTGAACTACAACTAGCTAAAAGTGCGAAAACTGCTGTTATTAATACAAACTTCTTCATAATTATATAAAAACTCTGAGGTTAAATGATATGCTTCTTAAAATTTTAAGAGCGTAAACATATTTATTTATTTATTTAAAAACAACTTTTTAATCATTTATTCTTCATTTAATCGATATAATTCAACATCATACCGAAAGATAGCGTTTCTGTTAAAGAATTCTTAATTTAAATACTGTTTTTTTGAAATGCTTTAAACCAGCGCTCCGGAATTATATTACTACAAGCATCTTTATAATCTTGTAAAGTACAAGGTAATAACGTATGCTTTTTTAACTTATTGTTAACAGTTGACAAAAATGGTATTTCTACCCACCAACGATTGGTTATTAGACTTTTATAAAAAATAAGCTCTTGATCTTCTACCAATGTAATAAACTTTTGAAAATCTTGTTCTTTAGAGAAATTATCATCTTTAACTCGACCATTTATTCCTTCTATAAAATACCATAACATTTGCGCTATTAGCATTGAGGTAGCAGAATCGTTTATTGATGTTTTATAGTTATATATACCGAATGATGTTACTTTATTACTAATTCCTGCATATCGAGCTATTGCACAAATCTCTTTACCATCGAATCCATTTGGCGATTTTTGCTGAGATACACTTACCTCAGATGCTTTTACAACATTTAAATCTATAGACACCAAGTTTGCATCTCGCATTACTGGCTCTACCAGTCTAATATTATTAGAAACGTCTCCAAGTCTATAAGCTTCAAAGTACAACTTCTTTATCAAATCTATCTCTTCTTGCGAATTAAAATAAGTTTGATAACCAATTGCTGCGTAATTAAACAAATTATAAGGCTCTTCCAAAATAATTTTGCCAACAAAACTTTTATCGGAAATTGGTTTTGATGCATCTCCCAAATCGAAACAAGAGTCTACATTAACTACATTTACCATTGGCATTAAAGCATCATAAGCTCTATAATTGGCGTAAGTTAAATCTTGGCTTCCGCCTAAAACTAAAGGGATAATCTTTTTACTTATTAATATACTTAAGGTTTCTTTTAAAGCAAAATAAGTATCTTCTACTGTTTCTCCTGCTTTTAAATCACCTAGGTCTGCAATAGTAGTACCCCAACTTCCTGGAAACAAACTATAAAAAGATTGTCTTACATTATTAAAATGCAAATCTGCATCTGGTTCTAAGCCATTACGTTGTTCTAAAACACCAACAACAGCTACAGAAACGCCTTCTAAATCCGGTAAACCTTCAGACTCTGAATGCACTCTAATTTTTGCACCTATAGTATGTAAAGACAAGTCTTGAATCTCTTCAAGAACGACATTAGGTATTGGTGATAAAAAACTAAAATTCATTTAAAACTTTATGTTTAGCCTAGCAAAATAGTTAAAAGTTTTAGATTATTTCTTTTTAGCTACCGTTTTTTTCTTTGTTGCAGTTGTTTTTTTCTTTGCTGCAGGTTTCTTTTTAGCAGCCGCTTTCTTTTTTGGTGCATTCTTCTCAATGATACCTTGAACCTCTTCTAAAGTAAGTGCTGCTGCATCAACAGTTTTAGGTAATTCAATTTTAGTTTTACCTTTAAGAATATTATGTCTTCCCCAACGTGCTTTTTCTACACGAATACCTTCTTCTCCCCAATTATGAACAACTTTATCTATTTCCTTTTGAATTTTAGTATCTACTAACTCTTCAATATCTACATTAGATAAATTATCCCAATCGTATTTTTTATTAACGTTTATAAATAAACCATTCCATTTAATGAATGGTCCAAAACGACCTTTACCTTTGGTTACGCCATGACCTTTATAGTCGTAGATTGGCGCGTCTGCGATCTCTTTTTCTTTAATTAATTCTATAGCATCATCCATTTCAATATCCAATGGTTCTTGTCCTGGCGCTAAAGAGATAAATTTCTTACCATATTTTACATAAGGTCCAAAACGACCATTATTAACTTCTACAACTTCTCCTTTATACTCACCTAACTCTTTAGGTAATTTAAAAAGATCCATTGCTTCTTCGTAAGTAATACTTCCTAATTGTTGGTCTTTACCTAAACTTGCAAAGGTTGGTTTTTCCTCATCATCTACAGTTCCCATTTGCACCATTGGTCCAAACTTCCCTAAACGAACACTAACCTGCTTCCCTGTTTTTGGATCTTTACCAAGAATACGTTCACCTGATTCTCTGTCGGCATTTTCTCTTACATCTTCTACTACTGGGTGGAATTTACTGTAAAAAGATTTCATCATCTTTTTCCAATCTTCTTTTCCTTCAGCAATATCATCAAATTGATCTTCTACTTTAGCCGTAAAATTATAATCTAAAATACTTTCAAAATGATTAACTAAAAAGTCAGTTACAATCATTCCAATATCCGTTGGTACTAATTTACCTTTATCAGACCCCACTTTTTCTGATAATAAATTATCCTTTAAGCTACCTTCTTCTAAAACTAATTGTGTGTATTCACGTTCAGAACCATCTACAGTTCCTTTTTCTACGTAGTTTCTATTCTGAATAGTTGAAATAGTTGGTGCGTATGTTGACGGACGACCAATTCCTAACTCTTCTAATTTCTTTACTAAAGATGCTTCTGTATATCTATATGGTGCTCTAGAAAAACGTTCTGTTGCCGTAATGTATTTGTTTAAAAGTGTTTCCCCAACTTTCATTGCAGGTAACATACCTTCTTGCTCTACATCTTCATCATCCGTACCTTCTAAATAAACTTTTAAAAAGCCTTCAAATTTAATAACCTCTCCATTTGCTGTAAAGGTTTCATTATGTGTATTTGCTTCAATTTTAACATTGGTACGTTCTAATTTAGCATCGCTCATTTGAGATGCAATAGCACGTTTCCAAATTAAATCGTATAATCTAGCTTGATCTCTATCAATATCTACAGAATGCCTAGAAAAATCTGTTGGACGTATAGCTTCGTGAGCTTCTTGTGCGCCTTTAGATTTCCCTTTATAATTTCGTTCTTGAGCAAATTCTTCTCCGTAAGACGAAACAATTTCATTTGAAGCACCTTTTCTAGCTTCATCAGATAAGTTTACACTATCAGTTCTCATGTAAGTAATTAAACCGGCTTCGTATAAACGTTGCGCCATAGTCATAGTTTTACTTACTGAAAAATATAATTTACGCGATGCTTCTTGTTGTAATGTTGATGTTGTAAATGGTGCAGCTGGAGATTTTTTAGCAGGTTTTTGAGTTAAATCGCCTACTTTAAATTTAGCATCTGCATTTTTATTTAAAAACGCTACCGCTTCTTCTTTGCTTGAAAAGGCTTTTGGTAATCTTGCTTTAAACGAATAATTTGCATCTGTAGTAAACTCGGCATCTACTTTATAAGATGCTTCTGGTGTAAAACCTGTAATTTCTCTTTCACGCTCTACAATTAAACGTACAGAAACAGATTGTACTCTACCAGCAGATAATCCACCTTTAATTTTTCGCCATAAAACTGGAGATAATTCGTAACCTACAATTCTATCTAATACACGACGTGCTTGTTGTGCATCTACCAAATCGTAATCTATATCTCTTGGATTCTCTACTGCTTTTTGAATAGCCGACTTAGTAATCTCATGAAAAACAATACGCTTAGTCTTTGCCTTATCTAAATCTAAAGATTCGGCTAAATGCCAAGCAATAGCTTCTCCTTCTCGATCCTCATCACTTGCTAACCATACCATTTCGGCTTTCTTAGCTAATGCTTTAAGCTTTTTAACTAAAGCTTTCTTATCTGCTGAGACTTCGTATTTTGGATCAAAATCACCTTCTACATCTACCCCTAATTCTTTAGATGGAAGATCTGAAATATGTCCAAAACTAGACTCTACTTTAAAATCTTTTCCAAGAAATTTTTCAATGGTTTTTGCTTTTGCAGGTGACTCAACTATTACTAAATTCTTCGCCATTATTCAATTTTTATGAGTGCAAAGGTATGTCAAAAAAAAGATATCAACCTAATTTTAATTTACCAACACTATATGTATGGTATAAAAAAAGCCTTGAAATTCAAGGCTTTTAGTTATTATTTTTTATTCTTTTCCAATGCGATCTAAAGGCTCTTCATTATCAAAACCAACCACTTTTTTGTATATAAAGTATATTGGATGATATGCAAATGGCGCTGTAACTAACATTCCAATTCCACATAATAGTAATCCTGCAAAAGAGGCTAAAAACGACGCTACAATAGTTAAACCAAATGTAATTAACCACTTTTTAGTACCAATACTAAAACTTAACTTAATAATGTCTCCTACAGATAATTCAGGATTAAAAGTAAAAAACAACGTAAAGAAAGAGATAGGAACCATAACGTAAAAAATTGGCAAGTAACACGCTAAAGCAGCTACAATACTAATTCCTAATGTTGCTAACATAATAGCTAAAATATGACCTAAGTATTTTCCTTTAAAGAAATAAAACAGATCTGCTGTTTTTACTGGCTCATCGTGATCTACTCGTTTTAGAACTCTAAAAAATCCAGATTTTAAGGCTTGAACCAGAACACTTATTATTAATATTGCTACAAAAAACAACACAAAATATAAAATAGAAAAACCTGCAAAAATTGCGTTAAAAACTTCAGGATCCATTTGTCCGTTTTCAGAGCCTTGTATTGCAGCCATAATTAATGGAACATATAATACTATTATAAAAGGAAGCACTAACACCATAGAAATTAATTGTAGCACCAAGCCATGCGCCCAACTTTTCTTGAACAATTCGATTGATTTATTAAAAATATCTCCAAAATCCAAAGCTGGATTAAGATTGATTTTTTCTTGTAATTTACTGAATTGCATCATTATTAAATATTTTAAGGTTAGTTTATCACAAATGTAACTTATTTTTAAGGATATTAAAACACTGCCACTTTGTCACAGTTAACAAATAAATCCTATCTTTGCATACTTCTTGAAACTAGTTTAAGTAGTAATTACTTCTATGGAAAAAACAATAGACGAAAGCAAACAAGGCGATGCTTTAATTTTAGACACTAAAAAAGAAAACACTAAGAAACTTTTTATTGAAAGTTATGGCTGTGCTATGAATTTTAGTGATAGCGAAATTGTAGCTTCAATTTTAGACAATAATGGTTATAACACTACAGATAAGCTAGAAGAAGCAGATTTAGTGTTAGTAAACACATGTTCTATTAGAGATAAAGCAGAACAAACCGTTAGAAAACGTTTAGAAAAATATAATGCTGTTAAACGCGATATTAATCCAAAAATGAAAGTTGGCGTTTTAGGCTGTATGGCAGAACGTTTAAAAAGTAAATTTCTTGAGGAAGAAAAAATTGTAGACTTAGTAGTTGGTCCAGATGCTTATAAAGATTTACCTAATCTTTTAGCTGAAGTCAATGAAGGAAGAGATGCTATTAACGTGATTTTATCTAAAGATGAAACCTACGGTGACATTTCGCCAGTAAGATTACAAAGTAATGGTGTAACAGCATATGTTAGTATTACGCGTGGTTGCGATAATATGTGTACATTTTGTGTAGTACCTTTTACAAGAGGAAGAGAACGCAGTAGAGATCCACAAAGTATTATTGAAGAAATTAACGACTTAGCCACTAAAGGATTCAAAGAAATTACACTTTTAGGACAGAATGTAGATAGCTACCTTTGGTATGGTGGCGGACTTAAAAAGGATTTTGATAAAGCCAGCGATATAGAAAAAGCAACTGCAACAGATTTTGCAAAACTGTTAAGTCTTTGTGCAGAAGCCTATCCAAAAATGCGAATTCGTTTTTCTACGTCTAATCCGCAAGACATGCATTTATCGGTTATAGAAACTATGGCTAAATACCAAAACATTTGTAACCATATACATTTACCAGTTCAAAGCGGAAGTAATCGTATTCTAAAAGCTATGAACAGGTTACATACACGTGAGGAATATTTTACCTTAATAGATAACATTAAAAGAATTATTCCTGGTTGCGCCATTAGTCAAGATATGATTGTTGGTTTCCCTACAGAAACTGAGGAAGAACATCAAGATACGTTAAGCTTAATGCGTTACGTACAATATAATTTTGGGTATATGTTTACCTATTCTGAAAGACCTGGAACTTTAGCAGAACGTAAGTTTGAAGACGATATTCCAGAAACCACAAAAAGCAGACGATTAAGCGAAGTTATTGCGCTACAATTAGAACATAGCGAATTACGTACTAAAGAATTCTTAGGAAAAACCATAGAAATTTTAGTAGAAAGACAGTCTAAAAAATCTAGCGACCAATGGTCTGGAAGAGCACAACAAAATATTGTTGCTGTTTTTCCAAAAGAAAATTATAAAGTAGGCGATTTTGTAAACGTAAAAATTACAGATTGCACTAAAGCGACTTTAAAAGGAGAAGCTGTTGGCTACTCTCAAAACAATTAAAAATTAACTAATGGAATCTATTCAAGCTACTAAACAACGTTTTGGAATAATTGGAAATAGCACAGGTTTAAATCGTGCTATTGAAAAAGCCATACAAGTGGCGCCAACAGACATTTCTGTTTTAGTAACAGGAGAAAGTGGTGTTGGTAAAGAAAGTATTCCAAAGATTATACACTCATTATCACACAGAAAACACGGTAAATATATTGCTGTAAACTGTGGAGCCATTCCAGAAGGAACTATAGATAGTGAGCTTTTTGGTCACGAAAAAGGTGCGTTTACAGGAGCAACACAAACCCGTGAAGGTTATTTTGAAGTTGCCGATGGCGGAACTATTTTTTTAGATGAAGTTGGCGAACTACCATTAACAACACAAGTAAGATTATTACGTGTTTTAGAAAATGGTGAATTTATAAAAGTAGGTTCTAGTAAGGTTCAAAAAACCAACGTTAGAATTGTTGCAGCTACAAACGTAAATATGTTTGAGGCTATTAAAAAAGAAAAATTTAGAGAAGACCTTTATTACAGATTAAGCACCATAGAAATTAATCTTCCGCCTTTAAGAGAACGTAAAGAAGATATTCATATTCTGTTTAGAAAATTTGCTAGCGACTTTGCATTAAAGTACAAAATGCCAACGGTTAAAATAGCAGAAGATGCAATTCCAATGCTTCAAAATTACAGATTTAATGGTAATATTCGTCAGTTAAGAAACGTTGCTGAACAAATTTCTGTATTAGAACAAAACAGAACTATTTCAGCATTAACACTTAAGGAATATTTACCAACTGGTGGCTCAAATTTACCTGCAGTAATTAGTAAAACCAAATCCGAAAGCGATTTTAGTAGCGAACGTGAAATTCTTTATAAAGTCTTGTTTGACATGAAAGCCGACTTGAACGACTTGAAAAAGCTTACCATGGAACTCATGAAGAATGGTGCTTCTAAAGATATTCAGAAAGATAATGAAGGTTTAATTGAAAAAATTTACGGTTCGGAAGACAATCAAGACGATTACGACTTTGAAGAAAACAACAATCATAAAGTTGAAGTACTTTCTTTAGCAGACAACTCTTCGCCTGAAATAGTAAAACAAGACAAGTATCATTTTGCTGAAGAAATTGAAGAAGAAGAAACCTTATCTTTACATGACAAAGAGCTAGAATTAATTAAAAAATCTCTAGAACGTCACAGCGGAAAACGTAAATTAGCTGCTGAAGAATTAGGTATTAGTGAACGTACTTTATACAGAAAAATTAAACAATTTGACTTATAATCTTCTAGATAATGAAAAGATTTAAATATATTTTATTAATCATTTTAAGCGCAACCATAACAAGTTGTGGAATTTATTCATTTACAGGAATAGACGTTGGAGATGCTGAAACATTTCAAGTTAATTATTTTCAAAATAACGCCTTATTAGTAGAACCTGGATTAGATAGAGATTTTACAATTGCACTTCAAGACAGATTAGTTAATCAAACCAATCTTAATCTTGTAAATTCTAATGCAGATTTAGTTTATGAAGGTCAAATTACAGAATATCGCATCTCTCCTACTACTGCAACGTCTAACAGTACAGCAGCACAGAACCGTTTAACCGTAACTGTAAAGGTTCAGTTTTTTAATAAGAAAAAAGAGGAAAACGATTTTGATAAAAGTTTTTCATTTTTCTATGACTATGCTGGCGCTGAACAATTAGTAGGAAGCCAAAAAGACACCGCTATAGAAGAAATATTTGAGCGTTTAACACAAGACATTATAAATGCATCTATTGCTAACTGGTAATGTTTTATGACAAATTCTAAATTTTATCAAATAATACAATTTCCTGAACAAATTCAGGAAACAACTACTCCAGAACTTAAATCTATAGTAGAAGAATTCCCGTATTTTCAATCGGCTAGAGCCTTATACCTAAAAGGATTAAAAGAACAAGACAGTTTTAAATACAACTACAATCTTAAAACTACCGCAGCTTACACTTCAGACAGAAGTGTTTTATTTGATTTTATAACCTCTAAAGAATTTTATCAGAATAGTGTTTCAGATTTTATCAAGCATAATTCGGAACAATTATATCATATAAAAGTAGATTTCGAAGACATTTCTGAAAAAACTCAGCAAGATGAACAACGTTTTCTAGACCAATTAGAAGCCTCAAAAGAAACACTAGACCCAAATTTATTTGAAGAAAAAACGGATGAAATAATTTCTACTGAAACTGAAACAATTGTAAAAAATACAGCACTAAAAACACCAGAAGAAACATTAGAAATAGGAAAACCATTAGATTTTACTCCAACCGAAACGCATTCTTTTAGCGAATGGCTGAATTTATCTAAACTTAAACCTATAGAACGCGACACAACTATTGACAACGTTTTAGAGAAAAAACCTGAAGTTAAAAAACAAATTACAAATCCAGTAATTGCTAAAAAAAATAAATTAATTGAAGCTTTTATTACAAAAAACCCGAAGCTAAAACCAGTAAAAACTAAAGAACCAACAATTAACCTTGCTAAGGCGCAAATGCACAATCCGGAGGAGTTAATGACCGAAACTTTAGCAAGAATTTATGTAGAACAAAAGAACTATAAAAAAGCAATTCAATCTTATAGAATTTTAAGTTTGAAATATCCAGAAAAAAGTGGTTTCTTTGCAGACCAAATTAAAGCAGTAAAACAAATACAACAAAATAATACCTAATATCAATATGTTTGCAATATTTTTAATCTTAATCGTAGTAGTAGCATTTTTATTAACCGTAGTAATTATGGTACAAAACCCTAAAGGTGGTGGATTATCTTCATCTTTTGGTGGCGGAGGAACACAACAATTAGGTGGTGTTAAAAAAACAACAGACTTTTTAGACAAGAGTACATGGATTTTAGCAACAGTATTATTAGCATTAATATTACTTTCTAACGTTGCAATAAATAAAGGAACAACGGTAACAGAATCTAAAGCATTAACAGAAGATGCTATTAATAATTTACCAGCAACAACTCCAGCTGAAGATACTGCAACTCCAGTAGCTACACCAACTAAAGACGAAGAGACTAAATAATCTCTATCGCTATAAATTACAAAATGCCAACTTTTAAGTTGGCATTTTTTGTATCATCTAATTTAAAAATGTCACTAAATGAAAGTTTGTCAGTCCACAAGACATGGCACATTTTTAGCAAAGACTATATTTAGATAATTAACCTATTTGTTTAAATACAAATTAAAACATAACACCATGAATAAAGTAAACATTACACCTCTAGCAGATAGAGTTTTAGTAGAACCTATGCCTGCTGAAACAAAAACAGCTTCAGGACTATTTATACCTGATAGCGCACAAGAAAAACAATTAAAAGGTACTGTCGTTGCTGCAGGAAAAGGTAAAAAAGACGAACCTTTAACCGTTAAAGTTGGAGACAAAGTACTTTACGGACAATATGCTGGTTCTGAATTAAAATTAGATGGAAGTACGTATTTAATGATGCGTGAAGAAGACATTATGGCTATTATCTAATAATAGCTTAAGTTGAACTTATTTTTTCATATAAATTAAAAACATTTTTTGCTGAAAGCCAAAAGCCAACAGCTAAAAACAAAAAAACATAAACATGGCAAAAGATATAAAATTTGACATTGAAGCTCGCGACGGTTTAAAGCGTGGTGTAGATGCATTAGCAAATGCAGTAAAAGTAACCTTAGGACCTAAAGGTCGTAATGTAATTATTAGTAAAAGTTTTGGAGCACCTCACGTTACTAAAGATGGAGTTACTGTTGCAAAAGAAATAGAATTAGAAGACCCATTAGAAAATATGGGTGCTCAAATGGTAAAAGAAGTAGCTTCTAAAACTAACGATTTAGCTGGAGACGGAACAACTACTGCAACTGTTTTAGCACAATCTATAGTAAAAGAAGGTTTACGTAACGTTGCTGCTGGAGCTAATCCAATGGATTTAAAACGTGGAATTGACAAAGCAGTTACTGCTATTGTAGCTGACTTAGCAAAACAAACACAAGAAGTTGGAGATTCATCTGAAAAGATCAAGCAAGTAGCTTCTATTTCGGCAAATAACGATGAAGTTATTGGAGACTTAATCGCTAATGCTTTTGGTAAAGTAGGTAAAGAAGGTGTAATTACTGTTGAAGAAGCTAAAGGAACAGAAACGTATGTAGATGTTGTTGAAGGTATGCAATTTGATAGAGGTTACTTATCTCCTTACTTTGTAACAGATAGCGAGAAAATGGTGACTGAATTAGAAAGTCCTTATATTTTATTGTACGATAAAAAAGTATCTACAATGAAGGATTTATTACCAGTTTTAGAACCTGTTGCTCAATCTGGAAAACCATTATTAATTATTGCTGAAGATGTTGATGGTGAAGCACTAGCAACTTTAGTTGTAAATAAATTACGTGGTTCTTTAAAAATTGCTGCTGTTAAAGCACCAGGATTTGGAGACAGACGAAAAGCTATGTTAGAAGATATTGCTATCTTAACTGGTGGAACTGTAATTTCTGAAGAAAGAGGATTTACTCTAGAAAATACAACTATTGAAATGTTAGGAACTGCAGAACGTGTTTCTATAGATAAAGACAACACTACAGTTGTTAATGGTGCTGGTGATGCTGATTTAATTAAAAACAGAATCAACCAAATTAAATCCCAAATAGAAACTACTACTAGTGATTACGATAAAGAAAAGCTTCAAGAACGTTTAGCTAAATTAGCTGGTGGAGTTGCTGTACTTTATGTTGGAGCTGCTTCTGAAGTTGAAATGAAAGAGAAAAAAGATCGTGTAGACGATGCTTTACATGCTACAAGAGCTGCAGTAGAAGAAGGAATTGTTGCTGGTGGAGGCGTTGCTTTAGTAAGAGCTAAAAAAGTTTTAGAAAATCTTGCTACAGAAAACTTAGACGAAACTACTGGTGTACAAATTATTGCTCGCGCTATTGAGTCGCCTTTACGTACTATAGTTGAAAACGCAGGAGGAGAAGGAAGCGTTGTAGTTAACAAAGTAATGGAAGGTAAAAAAGACTTTGGTTACGATGCTAAAACAGAGCAATATGTAGACATGCTTAAAGCTGGAATTATTGATCCTAAAAAAGTAACTAGAATTGCTTTAGAAAATGCAGCTTCTGTTGCAGGAATGATCTTAACTACAGAATGTGCATTAATTGATATTAAAGAAGATTCTGCTGGAGGAATGCCTCCTATGGGCGGAGGAATGCCAGGAATGATGTAATTATATTACACTTTTAAATACAAAAAACGCCAAACTGTTAAGTTTGGCGTTTTTGATTTAAGATAAGTTATTAAGAAACTATTTATGGCCGTCTATAACTTCTTCATCTCTATATTTACAACATGGATGTACTTTAGAATAAGCCTCATCTGTAGCTTTAATTTTTTTATTATCATGTCCAGCTTCAGCAACACTTTTAGAAATAGCATCTAAACTTGTTTTTTCTTCATTAAAAATTAGTTTTAACTCATGTGTTTTAACACTCCAAAGTGCACTTTTTACACCTTTAGTTTTTATAGCTGCTTTTTCAATGCGAGCTTTACACATACCACAAACACCATCTACTTCTAAACTTGCTTTTGCATTTTTATTCTGTGCAAAAGACATTGTACTTAGCATTACAAATGCTATCATTAAAATTGATTTCATCTTTAAAATTATTTAAATTTATTATTTTATTTTATATCGCAATCCGGCGTAATAATTACTTCCAAAAACTGGACCATACACAAAATTAGAATCAAAATACGAGCCAAAAGGATTATCTGAATCTAATATAGGTTTATTTTGCCTAACATTAGTTATGTTTTCTCCACCAACGTAAACCTCAAAAGACTTAGAAAACACTCTAGTAACTTGTGCATTAAGCGTTGTAACAGTAGGAGAATACTCTGGCAACTGAAATTCTAAAGGATTTGATTTAGTTGAAGTAAATCGTTGTTGACCAATCCAATTATAGGTAGCATCAAACTTCCATTGCTTGAATTCCCCTTCTTTTTTATTAGTTTCAAAAGAAACATTAGCAAAAAAACGATGCTTTGGTGTTAACGCTTTTTCTAATCTACCCGATTTATAATCGGTTTTAACATCGTAATTTTTATAGGCTGTTTTTATAGTAAAATGTTCAAATGGGCTATAACTTGTTTCAATCTGAAAACTCTTGGCATAACTTTTTCCACTTAGATTATAGAAACTAACTTGTTGCGGATTTTCGTAATCTACAACTACTTGATTCTTAAAATTAGTAATATAATAATCCACAGAAACATCTCCTTTTCTTCCAAACAAATTAAAACCTTGAAGAAAAGATGTCCCGTAATTCCATGCAATTTCTGGATTTAAACCGTAAATATTTCCGTTAGAATTTTCAATAGAAACAGTCCTAGAACTTGAAAACATATTTTGATTTTCAGCAAAAATATTGGCACTTCGTGTTCCTCTACCAACACTTAGTCTTAATGCCGATTTCTCCCAAGGTGTATACCTAATATGCAATCTTGGTGTTACAAATGTGCCTATTAAATTATTATAATCTATTCTTACACCTGCAGTAATATTAAGAGATTCTAGATTATTAAAAGCATACTCAAAAAAACCACCAAAATCATATTCGTTTCTATTAAATTCTACATTAGAAACAGTTTCTCTATAACTATCAAATGTATAACTTAGACCTGTTTTAATTTTGTGTCTAGAATCGCTAATAATTGAATTATAGATTAAATTAGAATAAATACTCTGCTGCTTTATATTGTAAGTATTTAAACCAAAGTAAGAGTCTTGATTATGATAACTAAATGCGGTTTGAAAACCAATGCTTTGCCAAGGAATCTCAGGATTAACGTATCCTAATTTTGTTGACAAACTAAATCTATCTGTATCTATTTCACTTCCCCAATTATTGGTTGTTCCTTTATCTGTTTCAGGATTAAAATTAACTTGACCTGATTGTTTTTCGTCTTTTAAATAATTTACATTTAAAAAACTTACCCAGCCTTTTTCTCCGTTTACATATTGCCAACGGTTCATGATATTAAATTGATTATAAAGTGGCATATCTAGAAAACCATCATCATTATTATCATGCTTTCTTTGATGTGTATTCCCATGTAAATACAAACCAGTACTCCACTTTTCTGAAACTTTAGTGTTAAAATGTGTGTTAAGCTCCATTCGTTCACTTGCAGCTGCAAATAAATTAACAAACAATTTATTGTCCGTAGAAGGCTTTACTAATTCTGCATTAATTTGTCCTGCAATACTTTCGTAACCATTAACAACACTACCAGAACCTTTAGTAATTTGAATACTTTCTACCCAAGTTCCAGGAATAAAACTCATTCCGTAAGCTTGTGCCGCACCTCTAACTGTTGGAATATTTTCTGTAGCTATTAAAATATAAGGACTAGTTAGTCCTAACATTTTAATTTGTTTGGTTCCAGAAACTGCATCTGCAAAATTAACATCTATAGAAGGGTTGGTTTCAAAACTTTCGGACAGATTACAACATGCCGCTTTTAATAATTCCTCGCTAGATACAAAGGTTACGTTTTCGGCTTTATAATAAGATAAACTTGATGTTTTTTTTCTTGCACTAACTACAACTTCTCCTAAACCACTTGTTGGTGTTAAAGCATGTTTTATGAATTTTGAAGATGATATATTTAGTGTGTCTGACCTATAACCAACATAACTAATTATTAGCTTTTTATACTCTAATTTATACGGAATGGTAAAGTTTCCATCAAAATCTGTTACTGTTCCAATTTCTGTATTTAACCAATAAATATTGGCGTTTTGTAGAGGTAAATCCCCGCTATCCTTTTCGGTTATTGTTCCGGACAGTTTGTCTTGTGCTAATAATAAACCTGGAAGAATTAGCACTAATAGAAATAACTTTTTCATGTTAAATATAGGTTTTAATTAACATGAAAACTGCCATAGCAATCATTATAGAATTTTCTATAAAGGTGGCTTTTGTCATTGGTAAGTTTAAGGCAGTCCCTAGACAAGCACATTTTATTTTTTGTTTACTAAATAAAGATTTAGTGACTCCAAATGTGGTTATTCCTAGAACAACTATAGTGACTATTAAAGCCAAATTAATTTCTATTCTTGCTAAAAACATAATACCTAAAACAGTTTCTAAAAAAGGATATACCCAACCATAAGTAGGAAAAACTTTAGCTAATGGATCGTACATTTTAAAACTTACTGGAAATCCTTTGTAATCTAAAAACTTAAAAAAACTAAAAACAATATAGAATAACCCCATAAAGTCCAACATAAAATGTTCAATTTTAAAGTCTTTATAATTAATAAATATAGCAGCTGCTATTATATAAATAAAGATTAAAAATAATGGATATAGTTTTTTAAAATCCGAAGCTTCACCTGAACCAGAAAATATATTTTCGACGATAGAAATAGTGAATTTAGAAGCTAATTGGCTTTGTAATTCTTGTAATTGCAGCGCTTTAGGAGCATCAAACGAAACCGTTTTATCTTCTAAAGATACCACTGCATTATCAATTTGAGGTAAAGCGTTTAACTGTTTTTCAACAGATGCTTTACAGCTTGTACAGGTCATTCCTGCAACATTATATGTAAATTTCATGATTTGATGTGTTTAATTTATATTGTTTTACCTGAAAGTCTTTCAACTTAAAAACAAAAAAATCAAATTAAAAACACTTGATCCAACACTTGAATATCTTCCACAATAACTGGCGGCTGATAGTCTACAAATGGTTGGACTAATTTAGGAAGTCCTTGAAAAAGATTAATATAAGTTTCAAAATAGGCTGCAACAAATTGCTTTTGAAACTGACTTAAATCTAATGGCGATTTTACATCTAACTGATTCTGACCCGAAAACACTTGAGAAACATCTTTACAACAAGATTTCTTTTTTACTTCTAATCTATTTGAAGCTTTAGATTTATTGTGGTTACCACATTTTTTTACTGAAGTAAACAAAGCTACATCTACTAAATTAGAGCCACAAAAATGCTTCTCAACAGTTAAAGACAATGTTGAAAACAACACTAAAACTGCTAATAGTATAGAAAAAGATTTATGTGCTATTATTTTAAGCATACTACAAAACTAGTCAATTATAATGATTTGTAACGTATTCGTATAAATATTAACGCTTATTTATGCAATCTATTGTAATAAAAAGCAGGCAATAGTAACAATAAAATTAATGGTTGAATTAAAAATCTACGAATATTAAAAAATAAATAATAATCTTCTTGTTTTGGATTTAACACAAAATACAAGTAAAATATTAAAAATAAAATATATCCAATAGTATAAACGTAAGCTGAAAATTTAACGACACTTCTATCTTTAAAAAATTGAAATAAGATAAGCAATGAAATAATAGAATTTAGGACATATCTAATTGTTGTAGAAAGCACCAATTTAGCAACTTCGCGTCTTGGTGAATCTAAAGTTAAAAAATCGTTTTTAAAGAATACTAGATAGGGATCGTAGAAAATTTCATCTTCAAAAAAACGAATTAAAATCAGTAAAAAAAAAAGTACTGATATGCCAATATATTTTTTATACTTCTGCATCGGCTTGTTTAATATTAAATCTCTTAACCCAAAACATCCATAAAACAAACACCATACTGTAAATTAAGCCTGGAAAAATAACACCATGCAAAACATCTTGATGTTCTGGATACTTATAAATAGCAATTAAAATAATGACTATTCTAATTAGATTAGCAATGTATATTAAAATACTGCCAACTAAAATATATAAAAAAGTAGTTTTAAAAGTATCGGCAAAAGCAACAATAAAAGAAATAAAAAGAATAATAACTGATATACCATTGCAACCTTCAGCGATATAAGCTATATTTTCTCCAAACATACTTAAATACAAAATTGGATGATAAACATCTACAGATAAAGCCGCTTTATAGCCTAAAAGATTTAATAAATTTACTGTTTGTTCTCCAACCAAATTAGAAAAATAATCTGGCGCATATTTGGACCCAATAGATAGATCTAGATAGAATTTATAACAAAATATAAGAACTAAATAAACACCTAAAAAAGTGCCTATAAATTTTAAAACTGGACGATATGTTTTTAATAATGATACCAAATAAAATAGTCTTATAGTTGCCTAAATTACAGCTTTTTTAAATAGTTTTGCAAAAAAAAATGTTATGAATTTAGAAAATCTAAAATCACAGATTGAATCTATTATAAATCAAGGTTCTACAAAAGATGAAAAACTTAAATCTATTTGTGAATTATTAGAATCTAGTATAGATTATTACAATTGGGTTGGTTTTTATTTTAAAAACGGAGATAAAAACGAATTAAAACTTGGTCCTTATGTAGGCGAACCAACAGATCACGATATCATTCCGTTTGGAAAAGGTATTTGCGGACAAGTAGCAGAAAGCAACGCTAATTTTGTAGTACCAGATGTAAAAGCTCAAGATAATTATATTGCTTGTAGTATAACGGTTAAAGCAGAAATTGTAATCCCTATTTTTGTTAATGGCGAGAATATTGGCCAAATAGATATAGATTCAAACACTATAAATCCATTCACTAAAGCAGACGAAGACTTTTTAGAGTTTGTTTGTAACAAAGTAGCTACTATTTTATAAAACCTTAAAATAATTAAAGCCCAATAAAGTTAAACTTATTGGGTTTTTAACTTCTATCAATTATTTTACAAGACGCTAAAAATGAATTAATTAAAAAGTTTAAAAAAACTAAATTAATTCTAACAAATCCCAACTAGAATACTTAAATTTGTACGCTTATTAATACAACTATAATGAGCAACCCAAAACAAATTAAATCTGCATTAATATCTGTTTTTTCTAAAGACGGATTAGAGCCAATAGTAAGAGAATTAGATGCGCAAGGCGTAGTTATTTACTCTACTGGAGGAACCGAAAAATTCATTAACGAATTAGGAATAAAAGTAGTTCCTGTAGAAGACGTAACATCTTATCCTTCTATTTTAGGCGGACGCGTTAAAACATTACACCCTAAAGTTTTTGGAGGAATTCTTAACAGACAAAACCACGATGGTGATGTTAAAGAGATGAAGGATTTCGAAATCCCTCAAATAGATGTTGTTATTGTAGATTTATATCCTTTTGAAAAAACAGTAGCTTCTGGTGCTGCTCATCAAGATATTATCGAGAAAATTGATATTGGAGGAATTTCTTTAATTCGTGCTGCTGCTAAAAACTTTGCGGACGTATTATGTGTATCTTCTGTAGACGATTACCAACAATTCTTAAACTTAATTACAGACAAAAAAGGCTTATTAACAGAAGAAGATCGTAAAGCATTTGCTGCAAAAGCATTCAATACATCTTCTCATTACGATACAGCTATCTTTAATTTCTTTAATCAAGACAGCGCAATTCCAGCTTTAAAATTAAGCGAGACAAATGGTAAAACATTACGTTATGGAGAAAATCCTCATCAAAAAGGATCATTCTATGGCGATTTTGATGCTGTGTTCACAAAATTACACGGTAAAGAATTAAGCTACAACAACTTATTAGATGTAGATGCAGCTGTAAATTTAATTAATGAATTTAAAGGGGAAGCACCAACATTTGCTATTTTAAAACACAATAATGCTTGTGGATTAGCACAAAGAGATTCTATTCACCAAGCTTATGTAGATGCTTTAGCTGCAGATCCGGTTTCTGCTTTTGGAGGCGTTTTAATTGCTAACACAGAAATTGATTTAGCAACTGCCGAAAAAATACATACACTTTTCTGCGAGGTTGTAATTGCACCTTCGTTCTCTAAAGAAGCACAAGACTTATTACAAGGAAAGAAAAACAGAATCCTTTTAGTTCTTAACGATGTAGCATTTGCTCAAACTACAGTTAGAACATGTTTAAACGGATTTTTAGTTCAGGATAAAGATTTCATTACAGATGCAAAATCAGATTTAACAACTGCAACTACTACTGCTCCAACAGAAGCTCAAATAGACGATTTATTATTTGCTTCAAAATTAAGTAAGCATACAAAATCTAACACTATTATTTTAGCCAAAAACAGACAGTTATTAGCTTCTGGAACTGGTCAAACAAGTCGTGTAGATGCATTAAACCAAGCCATTCATAAAGCACAAACATTTAATTTCGATTTAAATGGTTCAGCTATGGCAAGTGATGCATTTTTCCCTTTCCCAGATTGTGTAGAAATTGCTAAGAATGCAGGAATTAATTCTGTTATTCAGCCAGGTGGATCAATAAAAGATCAATTAAGTATTGATTATTGTAACGAAAATAATGTGGCAATGGTTATGACAGGAACACGTCATTTTAAACATTAAAACTTAAACACATCATTAAAAAGTCTTAACTTAGGTTAAGGCTTTTTTTTGTTTTTGGGCATTACCTTTCAGGTCGCGTTATACGCAGTCGCTTTTTTTGTTTGCATAACTGCAACAAACAAAAAAGAGCTCCAACAATGCTCCTACCGCTAATGCATGTTTAGCTATGTTTTAGTTATAACACTTTAACCTATACATTTAGAAATAATAAGATTTTAGCATTTCAATATCTCAAAACTAAATTCTTGTCTAATAATTTTAAAACTCAAAACGCTTCAACTAGAAACTGAAGTTTTTTATGCGTTTTTTTGTTCTGAACTTCACTTTACAAAAATAATTGAACTAAAACCATTTTTTTTTCCTTTCAACAGATGTTAAATGAGAAAATTAGCTTAACTTTTCATACTTTTACAATACTTTTTTATTAACACCAATAATCACTCAATATAAATGGGATTTTTTGACTTCTTAACCGAAGAAATCGCGATCGATTTAGGAACGGCTAACACACTAATTATTCATAACGGTAAAGTTGTTGTGGATGCACCATCCATAGTTGCACGTGACCGAATATCGGGGAAAATTATTGCGGTTGGTAGAGAAGCAAACATGATGCAAGGTAAAACGCACGAAAACATTAAAACTATTAGACCTCTAAAAGATGGTGTAATTGCAGATTTTGATGCTTCGGAACAAATGATAAGTCGTTTTATTAAAAACATTCCTGCTTTAAAAAAGAAGTTATTTACGCCAACATTACGAATGGTTATTTGTATTCCATCTGGAATTACAGAAGTAGAAATGCGAGCAGTAAAAGAAAGTGCAGAACGTGTTAATGGTAAAGAAGTCTATTTAATTCATGAGCCTATGGCTGCAGCAATTGGTATTGGTGTAGATATTATGCAACCAAAAGGAAACATGATTGTGGATATAGGTGGAGGAACAACAGAAATTGCTGTTATTGCTTTAGGAGGAATTGTTTGCGACAAATCTGTTAAAGTTGCAGGAGACGTTTTTACCAACGATATTATTTACTACATGCGTACACAACACAACCTTTACGTTGGAGAAAGTACTGCTGAAAAAATTAAAATTCAAATTGGTGCTGCTACAGAAGATTTAGATATGCCACCAGAAGATATGAATGTTCAAGGTAGAGATTTATTAACTGGAAAACCTAAGCAAGTTCAAATTTCATATAGAGAAATAGCAAAAGCTTTAGACAAATCTATCTTAAGAATTGAAGATTCTGTTATGGAAACTTTATCTCAAACACCACCAGAATTAGCAGCAGATATTTATAACACTGGTATTTATTTAGCTGGTGGAGGATCTATGTTACGTGGCTTAGACAAACGTTTATCTCAAAAAACAGATTTACCGGTTTACATTGCCGAAGATCCATTAAGAGCTGTAGTTAGAGGAACTGGAATTACGCTTAAAGACTTAGCTAAATACAAAAGCGTATTGATTAAATAAGCGCAATAACTAATGCAACAAATTGTAAATTTCTTTATAAGAAACAAAGCAACTCTATTGTTTTTGTTGCTGTTTGGCTTGTCCTTAATTTTTACTATCCAAACTCATTCTTTTCAAAAAAGTCGTTTTATACATTCTGCCAATTTCTTATCTGGTGGCGTTTATAATACAACTAATAACATTAGTAAGTACTTCGACTTAAAAGAGGAAAACACAAAGTTACAAGAAGAAAACGCTAGATTAAGAGCTGTTGTTTTTAATTCGGATGTAGAAACTGTGGATCCTATTTATATAGACTCTACATCTTACAATAAGCAGTATTTAATTACGCCAGCTATTGTTATAAATAATAGTTATACTAAGGGAAACAATACATTACTTATAAATAGAGGTTTAAATGATAGTATTGAAGCAGATTTAGGTGTAATATCTTCAAAAGGAATTGTTGGTGTTACTAGAAATCTTAATTCAAAATATGCAACCGTACTTTCAATATTAAACAACAACATTTCTTTTAGCGCAAAGCTTAAACAAAGTAATCATTCTGGTTCCATAAAATGGAATACTAAAGATCCGCGTTTTATTCAATTAACAGAAATGCCTAAAGTGGCGCCAATTAAAAAAGGAGATACTATTGTTACGTCTGGAAGATCTTCAATTTTCCCTAAAAATATTCCAATTGGAACTATTGCAAATTTTAAATTAGACATTGCTGAGAATTTTTATATTATTGATGTGCTTCTTTTTAACGACATGACTAGTTTGGACCACGTTTACGTTATAAAAAACACAGATAAAAAATTGATTAATAATTTAATTCAACAAGAAAATGAATAGCGTTATTAGTCAAAATATAACCAGATTTTTTCTTTTGGTTTTAATACAAGTTGGTATTTTAAACCATATTAATTTTTTAGGCGATATTAATCCGTATTTATACGTATTATTTTTTGTTCTTTATCCGTTAAGAAATAACAGATTACTCTTTATTTTTATCGCATTTCTTTTAGGATTAAGTATAGATATGTTTTCGGATACTGGAGGAATTCACGCAGGAGCTTCGGTATTTTTAGCCTACATAAGACCATTAATTACTAAGTTTAGTTTTGGAACATTAAACGAGTTTTATAGTGTTAAGTTTAGTAACATAGATTTTATTAAAAGATTCACCTATATCTGCATTATGGTTTTAATACATCATATCGTATTATTTAGCCTAGAATATTTCAGCGTAGTTCACGTTATAACCATACTTAAACATACGCTATTATCAAGTATATTTACTATAATTTTAATTCTATTAACAACAATTATTTTTAGGAAATCGTCTAAATGAGAAAAATACTTCTTGCCTTCTGCATCATATTAGTTGGGCTTATTTTCATAGGCCGATTATTCTATTTGCAGGTGTATACCAATAACGCTGATTCTATTCTTAATGATAATGCCATAAAAAAAGTATACGAATATCCTAAACGTGGTTTTGTTTACGATAGAAACGGACAACTTTTAGTTGCCAATCAGCCATCTTATGATGTTATGATAATTCCTCGTGAAGTAAAAGCTTTAGATACTTTAGAGTTTTGCTCGTTACTTAAAATTAGCAAAGAAGATTTCATAAAAAAATATAATAAAACACGACGTTATTCACCTAGATTACCATCTATTTTTGTAGCTCAATTAGCCAAAGAAGATTATGCTTATCTACAAGAAAAAATGCATAAATATGAAGGCTTTTATATCCAACAACGTGCTTTAAGACAATATGAAACCTCTATTGGCGCTAATGTTTTAGGAGATATTGGAGAAGTTAACCAACGAGACATAAAAAAAGATCCTTACTATAGATTAGGAGATTTAATAGGAAGACAAGGCGTTGAGAAATCTTATGAAGACATTTTAAGAGGACGAAAAGGTGTAAAATACATTCAAAAAGATAGATTTAACCGAAACATAGGTAGTTTCAAAAACGGAAAATACGATACTTTACCAATTCCTGGTAAAGATGTAAACGTTACCATTGATGCAAAACTTCAAGAATACGGCGAAATTTTAATGAAGAACAAACGTGGCGGTATTATAGCTATAGAGCCAAGTTCTGGAGAAATCCTTGCCATGATTGCTGCACCAACTTACAATCCAAATGATTTAGTTGGACGTAAACGTTCTAAAAACTACACCAAATTATTTAACGACAGTATTGCAAAACCTTTATTTAACAGAAGTCTACAAGGTGTTTATGAGCCAGGATCGCCTTTTAAATTAATGAATGCTTTAGTTGGCTTACAAGAAGGCGTAATTACAACTCATGAAACTGTAACCTGTCAAAACGGTTATAAATACGGAAAAAGTTTTATGAAATGTCATTGTGGTTATGGTGTTAGAAACAATGTAACAGAAGCTATTGTAAGATCTTGTAATGCGTTTTTCGCAACTACCTATAGACGAATTTTAGACAAAGAAGAAAATGCATCTTTAGGGATTAATAATTGGAGCATACACGTAAAAAGTTTTGGATTAGGAAGTTTTTTAAATAACGATTTAGCAGTTGGTCAAAAAGGTGTTATTCCAAATAGAGAGCTATATAAAAATGCATACCCAAGAGAGTTTTATTCGTCTTACACCATTTCTAACGCTATTGGTCAAGGAGAAGTACAAACTACACCAATTCAATTAGCAAACATGATTGCAGCAATAGCAAATCGTGGTTTTTATTACACACCACACATTGTAAAAAATATTAAAGGCGAATCTTTAGATAAAAAATTCACGACCCCAAAATACACCACTATAGACAAAGAACATTTTGAACCTGTAATAGAAGGTATGCACCAAGTGTATACAAGTCCAAAAGGAACAGCTTATTATTTACAAGTTAAAGGCATAGATATTTGCGGAAAAACAGGAACGGTTGAAAATTTCTTTAAAATTAACGACACAACACGAGTCCAATTAACCGACCATTCAATTTTTGTTGCTTTTGCGCCTAAAGAAAACCCAAAAATTGCTATTGCTGTTTTTGTAGAAAACGGTTATTTTGGTAGTCGATTTGCTGGAAGAATTACCAGTTTAATGATAGAACAATATCTTACAGGCAATATTACAAGACACGATTTTGAAGAATGGATTTTAACCCATAGTTTAGAAAACGAATACGCCAAACCTTATTCTGGCGAGCCTTTTAAAATTAATAGAGAAGCAGAATATCAAATTATAGAAAAAGACCCAAAACTAACAGCACGCATAAAAGCATTAAGACCTAAAGTAGATGATTAGAGAAACCGATAGACATTTTAAGTTCGATTGGATTGCCATTCTTCTATTTTTTAGTTTGGCTATTTTTGGATGGGTAAATATTATTTCTGCATCCCAAAGTGGTGAAGTTATAGACATTTTAGATTTTTCAAAATCCTATGGAAAACAACTACTATTTATAGGACTTTCCTTAGTTTTAATTGTTTTACTTTTATCTGTAGATAGTAAGTTTTATGAGCGGTTCTCTAGTATAATTTATGTCGTCTCCATGTTATCCTTAGTAGGATTATTCGTTTTTGGGAAAAACGTAAATGGCGCAACGTCTTGGTATGGTATTGGAGGAATGACCATACAACCAAGTGAATTCGCTAAAGTAGCCACAGCTTTAGCTATAGCAAAATATTTAAGCGATTTAAACACCAACATTAAGCAACTTAAGCATCAAATAAATATTGTCATTATTCTTTTAATTCCGGCATTCTTAATTTTATTACAAAAAGATGCAGGAAGCACATTGGTTTATGGTGCATTCTTTTTTGTGTTATATAGAGAAGGCTTACCAAAAATATATCTGCAAATTGCAACCTTAACACTTTTTTCTGCCATACTAAGTCTAAAGTTTGGCTTACTAATTACATCCGCATTTATAGTAACTGTAGTGGCTTTAAAATTCTTCTTTTTTACAAAAAAAACAAGAAATAGAATTCCAAAAATATTTGCAATTGCTGCCTTGTATATTGGATTTGCATTTATGGTTGGTTATGTATTTACCAATTTATTGCCACCACATCAAAAAGACAGAATTACCATTTGGTTGAGTTTAGAAAAAGACCCAATTAAGTTGGAACGCATGAAAAAACTAGAAGCCTATAACTTAAACGAATCCGAGAAAGCTATTAGTAGCGGTGGATTTTCTGGAAAAGGTTTTCTAGATGGCACAAGAACTACAGGGAAATTTGTTCCAGAGCAACATACAGATTATATTTTTAGTACCGTAGGAGAAGAATGGGGATTTTTAGGAAGTTCCGCAGTAGTAATAATCTTTGTTTTACTAATGTTAAGAGTTCTATTTTTAGCCGAAAGACAAAAAACAACCTTTAGTCGCGTTTATGGTTATAGCGTTGCTGCCATACTATTTTTCCACTTTCTAATTAATATAGGAATGGTTATGGGATTAATACCAACCATTGGAATTCCGCTACCTTTATTTAGTTATGGTGGTTCAGGACTTTGGGGTTTTACTATTTTACTTTTTATATTTATCAAGCTAGATTCTAACCGAATTAACGAATGGTAAATTATGATTCTAGGCAACAAACAATTCCTTTTTACCAAGCATCCAAAAACAGTAGATTCTGAAATAGTTTTAACTGAAGTCATTTCGGATTTCACACTTTATTACAACACTAATTTACAGGTAACTAAAAGTAAAACAGAAAGTAAGCAACTATATCTTTTAGGTCATTTATTTTCTTATGAAGACAGTTTAGCTACAAACAAAACTCTTTTAGACCTATTAGCTTCAACTGAAGATTTAGAAGCCTTTTTTAAGCTTTTAGATTCGTTTTATGGCGAATATGTTATTATCTATAAAACAGAACAACAGTTTTTAATTTTAAACGATTGTTGCGCGCAAAACGAAATATATTACAATGTAGATTTCACAGAATTTGGTAGTCAAAGTTGTTTACTTTCAGATAAAACTGAAGTTAAAAATCATCCGTATTACAATTCAGCATTATTTAGAAACAAGAAGCTTTTTATTTCTGAAACTACGCCTTACATCAATGTAAAGCATCTTTTAGCCAATCATTATTTAGAGATTAACACAGCTAAAAACATTAGGTTCTACCCTACTCAACCTTTGGAAATCTTAGATATAAATATAGTTGCAAAAAAAGCAGCTAAGCAATTAAAAGGTTACATTACAGCTATTTCCAAAAGACATGATTTAATCTTACCTGTAACTGGTGGATTTGATAGTAGACTATTGTTTCTAGCAAGTTTAGATTTAGGTTGCGAATATTATGTGTCTAAGCATAAAAACATGTCTAGCAATCATTACGATATAACAATTGCAAAACAATTATGCAATTTATACGGAAAAACACTTCATATCATTGAAGACACTTCAGCTAACAGTATCATTTTAGAATCGGCAGAAACTTTAGATGTACCAAGACAAGGTAGTTTCCCAAAAATCACTAAAAACAAAGCTATTATAAATGGAAATATAAGCGAAGTAGCAAGAAACTACTTTAATTACCATACCAATTTAAGTGGCAAAAAATTAGCTTTATTAAATGGTTTCTCTCAAAACACGTTTGTAATCGAGAAATACCAAGATTGGCTTTCAAAAAACAAAGAGATTTTCTTAAAACACAATTTTAATCTTTTAGATACTTTTTATTGGGAAGAAAAAATGAGTATTTGGACTGCAAAAGCAAAATCCGAAGCCAATGCAATGGACTTAAATTTGTTTTCGCCTTTTAACTCTAGAGCTTTATTACATCAACTTTTAAACACAAATAGAAAAGACCGCGACAAGTTTACAAGTAAATTGTACAAAGCCATTACAACCGAATTAACAGATAAATCTGGAACAGTAAACCACATAACTACTAACCCAGATTTTGAAAGAAAAAGAGCCTTAATTTTAAAAAAACTAAGACTCTTTACATATTTTGATGCGTTGCGTTTAAAAGTGAGAATTTTAAAACGAGTTGTTAAAAAATAACCTTACTTCTTCAATTCTAACTTTTCGGCAAAATAATCGCAAAAATCTTTCATAGTTGCACTCATTTTTTCGTCCTGCGTTGCACGCTTAAACGTATCGCTCATAGCTACTAAAGTCTGATGAAAAAATACTTTCATTTCGTCTACAGGCATGTCTTTAGTCCATAAATCTATACGTAAAGATTCTTGTGCTTTGCTATCCCAAACAGAAAGCATCATAGCTTTAGCTTCGGCATTTGTAATTCCGCCATCTTGCGCTGTCCAGTTTAATTTTTCTGGCACTTTATTTTCATCTAACCCAACTTTAAGGATAATTTCAGATGTTAATTTACTCATTTGGTTCTGGTTTATATTTAGATAAATTAAATATGGTTTCTGCGTCGGTTTTCAACATTTTATCAAAAGAAACCTCGTTGTTTTTTAAATAAGATTTTACAATTTGCCATCCTAAATAGCGTCCAATTCTACCTGGAGATTCTGCATCTATTTCTTCTAAATAAAATTTACTAAAAGGTGCAGGATTTATAAATTGATTTGGCAATTTGGCATCTGTACTAAACAATAATTCACGCTCTATAAAATAGCGCCATATATTTTCTTCGTTTACTTTAGCCCAATCATATTGCGCTTCTGTATAACTTATTTTAGCTGCATTAGTTTTAAAAGGAATTACTCTGTCTTTATAAGCAAGTAATTTCCCGTAGTAAACCATTTCGTCTAAAAGCGTTTTTCTTTTTAGTTGAAAAATCTCTTTTTCGGCATATTTAGTGGCTAAATCCACAACTATTTGTTCTGATTTCATGTTGGCTTTTAAGTACAATTGTAAGCCTTCATAGAAAAAATGTTTTTCACCTAAGTACGTATCTAAAGAAATTAGCACAATAGAATCAGTTACAATGACTTTGTTTCTATAATCTACAGAAGATGTAGCTGTAATAACTCTTGGTGTTTTAAAGTAAGAATTATAATATTTCAAATGCTTAAATAACTGTGCAATCTCCACTTTTTCTTTAGAAAGACTTGAAAATGTTTTTGTAGTTTCTTTGTGTAATTGTTGCTGTAAACTATCTTCCATTTGGCTTATCCAAAACTCATCTGGAAAACGAGTTGAAAATAGGAATGGAAATGTTTCTTTTAACTTAGGTAAATCTGCTGGAGTAGCTTCACCAAAAATCTTATCAAAACGCTCTATATCAAAATTTACTTCTATGTTTGATACATCTACAATATTGGCATTCTTTTCATCATCTTCACAAGATATTAAAAATGTTAACCCAATAAATAAAACAACTATTTTTTTAAGCATAATAAAACTATAAACACTATTAATTTTTAATACTAACGCAATTACTCTATTTTTGTTGGACAAAGGTACTATTCTTTAATTAAATTTCCTTTTAATATGCAAACAGAAAAAGTAATTGATCACATTGTAGAATGGCTAAAAGATTATGCTACAAAAGCTAGAGTTAAAGGTTTTGTTGTTGGAATTTCTGGCGGAATTGACTCTGCTGTTACTTCTACACTTTGTGCCAAAACAGGTTTAGATGTTTTATGTATAGAAATGCCTATTCACCAAGCAGAAAGTCATGTATCTAGAGGTCAAGAACATATTGCGCAGTTAGAAAAACGCTTTAGCAATGTACAATCTACTATTACCGATTTAACACCTGTTTTTGATGAGTTTACTACAGAAGTGTCTTTAGAAGGAAAAGAAGATGTTGTTAATATGGCATTAGCAAATACTAGAGCTAGATTACGAATGACGACTTTATATTACCATGCAGGACTTTACGGATTATTGGTAGCTGGAACTGGAAATAAAGTGGAAGATTTTGGTGTTGGATTTTATACTAAGTATGGCGATGGCGGCGTAGATTTAAGTCCTATAGCCGATTTACTTAAAAGTGAAGTTTACGACATTGCTAAAGTTTTAAACGTACCAGATTCTATTATTGGTGCTGCTCCAAGCGATGGTTTATTTGGAGATGCAAGAAGCGATGAAGACCAAATTGGTGCTAGTTATCCTGAATTGGAATGGGCTATGAAAATGAAAGATGAAGGAAAACAAGAACGCGACTTTACTGGTAGAGAGAAAAAAGTGTTTAAAATATTTTCGCGTTACAACCGAAACAACCAACACAAAATGATTCCTATTCCTGTTTGTGAAATCCCTACAGAATTAAAGCACTAACATGATAAAACTCCTTGTTGTAGATCATCATCCTGTTGTAATTAATGGTTTAGAGGCTTTTTTTAAAAACTCTAGAAACATTAAAGTTGTGGGACATTTACATGAAGGAAAAGCTATTCTTGATTACGTAAAAAAACGCCAAGTAGATATTATTGTTACAGAAATTGATCTTGACGATCTTAACGGAATTACCGCTATTAAACGCGTAAAAAAACAATATCCAGAGCTTAAAATTATTGTATTTACCAATCAGTTAGAACATGTTTATGGTGCTAGTGTTATAAAAGCTGGTGCTTCTGGTTTTGTTTCTAAAAAAGAACCACTAAAAATACTTGACCAAGCTATTTTAAAGGTATTTAACGATGCTATTTATATTAGCGAGGAATTAGCAAACCAATTAACGTTTTCGCCTAAAAAAACATCGGTTTCTACAGATTACAAGAATTTATCTACGCGTGAGTTAGAAGTCTTAAAACTACTTAGCGATGGAAAACGAAATAAAGACATTGCCAAAGAATTAGCTTTAAATGCTAAAACCGTAAGTACGTATAGAACACGTTTAATGAAAAAACTTAACGTTAATAATTTAGTGGAGTTAATTAAGATTGCAGATAGAGGTTTGTAAGTTTTTTTTTAGTATTCAGTATTCAGTCTTCAGTACTCAGTCTTCAATACTCAGTCCTCAGTCGCAGTTGCAGTATTCAGTTGAGAAATAAATCTTAACTCAAGAATCGTAAATCTGAAATCCAAAACCTATTGTTTTTCGAAAATAACATTTCTTCCTGTATCTTTTTTATACCTATTTTTTGGACTAGTTTCTGTGTTTGTAATTGAGTATGCATTTTCACTTTTTGGGTTTAAAACATATTCAAGTTGATGTTCTATCATTTTTTCAAATGGCTTAAGAAAATTTGAAGTATCACATTGTTCTAAGCCACTTTTATTAAACAAGTTTAAAACCGTATGTACAGATTCTATAGTGCTAAGACAAAGCGATTCTGGTTGCTGCTTTATTATAAACTTTGATTTAATTTTATTATCAAAACTCACTCGTTTTAATTGTTGTAAGTTCTTACTTAATTTAAGCATTTTACGAGCACAAGGCCATGTGCCATCCAAAATAAAAATGTTTGGACTATTTCCCATAAAAGTATTTATTTCTGAACCTTTACTTGTAGAGAAATTAAAATTATCTATTCCTGGATAGAGCAAAAATGAATTACTATTTTCTTTATTTAATATATTATTTACACGTTTACTATTAGTAAAATCTACACCAACTATAATTTCAGAATTTTCTAATTGAAGTTTTGTAAGATAACCTGTTCCACTTTTTTGCTTTTGGTATTCTTTAGGATGCATTAAAATAATAAAACGCGTCTTTGTCTTTAAAGGATGAATATATTCACAAACACATGTGTTTAAAGACTTCATGCATTTGTAACAATTAATTCGTGGTTTTTTTGTTTCTGTTGACAACGTGATTGTTTATTTTTTTTGGTTGCAGTTGGCTTTAGTTTGTAGTCTTGGTTTAAAAAAAACCTCAAATTATTACATAATTTGAAGTGGATTCTATTTGTTATATCCCGATGTTACCACACGTTATCATTCAGTTTATATTCAACTGTTGCATTTATTTTTCCAATTTTGTTTGAAGGAATTAATGTAATTCCAGCTCTTTTAATTTTCTCACTTTTTCCAGGTTCAAACGCTACTTTTGGATAAATTTCTTTTCAATTTCAATTTCAGAATTCCCAACTAATTTTTTTCCTACAATGTCTGTTGGGATAAAAGAATATTCATTCTCTCTTTTTAATTTATCATTTTCAGTATATGCTTTGAAAGTCACTTTTTGAAATAGAAATTCAGAAAGTAAAATTGGTTTTATAAAAAATAACAAAAATATTTGAGCATTTAATCCTAAAGATACAGAACCAATATTAAGAGAAAAATGAAAATTCAGAAATTGAGAAAAATCAATAGTATATTCTCCAATTATCAAATATGGAATTTGAGCAATAATCCAAATAACTGCTAAAAAATAAAAGCTCGACTTTTTCGTAAAAAATAATATTGCTGATGCAATTCCGATTAAACTGATAATAATTGTTGGATTTAATAAATCATTCAGACTGTTATTAATTGTTAAAAGACTTGTAATTAAAACAAAAATGTAAAATCCTGTCAATAGTTTCATAGGTTGGTTTTTCTTATGTGTGGTAACGTGTTATATAGTAACTTTTATCACTCATATCCCACATATAAGTCAGGATATAGTAAGTTTACTATCATCGTTATACCGTAAAGATAATTTAATTATTGTATAATCAAAGAAGCTTAAATCTGTAATAATTTAAACAAAAAAAGTCATATTATAAAAAACACTTGACTGCTTACTGAGAACTGAAGACTGACTTAAATAGGTCTATTCAATTTTCTTGATAGCAACATTTTTAATCCTGAATAATCTTTTACTTCTTCTAAGACTTCACGATTAACTTCGCCTATATTTTGAAGTGTTTTTTCTTTAATTTCAGACACTTGTTTGTCTATTAAGTAACAACGTAGTGTTAAAATAGTTTCGCTTACTAATTGGGCTACGCCTTCATCTTTAGTTTTTGGAATAATGTTTTTTCTTTCCCAATCGGATAAGCTGTAACGTTCATCGTCCATTAAAATACTAGACATTTCCATTGCTAACTCTGGTGGCACTGCATTTATAAGTTGTTCTAATTTAAAATCTGGATTTAGATTTAAGGCTTCAATTATAGCGTAATACAAATCCTTAAAAATGTTGTTAGTAAACGCCATTTCGTCTTCTTGTAAATCCAAGAATATTTTCTCAAAAACTTTAGCTTGTTGAGTTACAGGTTCTAACTCTAAAGCACCCGTTTCTTCGTTTTCTTTTAAGACTAAATCCTCAAAATCTTGCGTTTGATTTCCGTATAATAATAAAACGCTAATAATTTTGCGCTCTAAGACATATTGCACATCAATTTTTTGAGCAACAGGTTTATTTTTAACGACTTGAAATGGCTGACTTGCTTGCGATGAGCCACCTTTATTTCCTGCGCCTTTTTCGTCTTTATTAGTAATTTGCGCTAATGTAGAAAACAAAACACCTTCGGAAACATCCATAATTCTAGCACATTCCTTAACGTAGATTTCTTTTTTAATCTGGTCTGGAATTTTGGCTATACTATTTACAATATCTCTAACGGTTTCGGCTTTTTTTATAGGATCGTTTTTAGAATCTTGAGATAAAACCGATGCTTTAAACTGTATGAAATCTTGCGCATGCGTATCTAAATACTCTCGTAATTCTGTTTCGGTATTTGTTTTAGCAAAACTATCTGGATCTTCGCCTTCTGGAAAGCTACAAACCCTAACATTCATCCCTTGTTCTAGAATTAAATCTATACCTCTAAGCGATGCTCTTAATCCTGCTGCATCACCATCAAAAAGAACGGTTATGTTTTTTGTTAATCGGCTAATTAATCTAATCTGCTCGCTAGTTAATGCGGTTCCAGAACTAGAAACTGTGTTGGTTATTCCGGTTTGATGAAATTGGATAACATCTGTGTAACCTTCAACTATATAACAATTTTCTTCTTTTGCTATGGCTTGTTTGGCGTGGTAAATTCCATAAAGCACTTTACTTTTATGGTAAATATCACTTTCGGGAGAATTTAAGTATTTGGCTGCTTTTTTATCGTTGGTAAGAATTCGACCACCAAAACCCAAAACACGACCACTCATACTTTGTATTGGAAACATAACGCGACCTTTAAATCGGTCGAACTGTTTTTCGCCTTTAACAATAGTTAAACCTGTACCTTCTAAAAACTCAAGTTTGTAGCCTTTCTTTAAAGCTGTATTTGTAAACGCGCTCCAATCGTCTAAACAATACCCTAAATTAAAGCTTTTTATAGTTTCTGGTGTAAAACCTCTTTCTTTAAAATAACTTAATGCAATTGCTTTTCCAGGATTGGTATTATGCATGGTTTCCTGAAAATACTTACTCGCATATTCGCTTACCAAATACAAACTTTCCTTTAAACTTTGGGCTTCTTTTTGCTCGTTAGACTGTTCGGTTTCTTCAATTTCTATATTATACTTATTAGCTAAGTACTTAATAGCTTCAGGATAGGTAAAATGTTCGTGTTCCATAAGGAAAGCCACCACATTTCCACCTTTTCCACTAGAAAAATCTTTCCAAATTTGTTTTACAGGCGACACCATAAAACTTGGCGAACGTTCATCACTAAAAGGACTTAAACCTTTAAAGCTACTACCCGACTTTTTTAATTGCACAAAATCGCCAATTACCTCTTCTAAACGAGCGGTATCGTAAACTTGATCTATGGTGGATTTTGAAATCAATTAATGCGGTTTTAAATAAAATGTAAAAGTACTATAAAACTAAGTAATTATTATTAAAACGTCATTCTTTAGCGCAAACAAAAACGCCTCATAAAATTAATTATGAGACGTTTTAAGATTAACAACTAATTCAACTGCTTTAATCAATATCAAAACGTAATCCTAGAGACACATTGTTCATATCTGTGGTTTGGTTTTTAAACAATGGGTTTAAATCGTATTTAGCATATAGAGCTACATCTCCAATTCCAACATAAGCGCCAACACCATATACAAAAGGCGATGTATTGTAGTTACGTCTTATTTTTTGTTTTACACGATCGCCATCTTCTTTATATTTAAGTTTTTGCTGCGTTGCTAAACGTATTCCACCATAACCACCAATTCCAAATTTGAATTTATTCCAAACTTGATATCTAACGGTTTTCTTTTTCTCGATTTTATTATAAGGACCAAACTCAAAATACACAGGAAACACAAGATTTGTTGTTCTAAATTCCGACTTTCTCAATTCTGTAGGAAACTGTTCTATAGTTGTTGTGTTTCCATCTTGAGCAAAATATTGGTCTTCTTTTAAATTTAATTTATTCCACTGAAAAGAAAAACCATATTTAAGTCGCGCAAAGTTTGAGTTCTTAGCCAAACGTGTTTTCCAGTTCCATCCTAATTCCACAAATCCAGAACCTAAGTTTTCAAAAGGTGTTTTACTAAACGATTGATTTTCTGTAATTACGTTGTTAAACCCAAACGCAATTAATAAATCGTTAGTGGTTCTAATATCATATTTTGGTGGTGATTTTTTTCCTGTAATCCCCAACAATTCTTTTTCTCCACCACCAATAGTAATAGCAATTCTGTTTTCGGACACAGTATTTTCTTCCCAATTATCATCGCGTTCTATAATTGCCATTTGATTGTCTATTATAGCTACTTTATTTTTAATATTTAAAGCACGTTTTTCTGCTGCTGCTTTCTTTAATTGCTCTGCTTCTACACTAGTAATAGTTCCAGCATCTAATTTTTCGTTTATACTTTCTACTTCGGCTTTTAAAGCTTCTTTTTCATTTTCTTCAACTTTTGCTTTATACGTTTCAAAACGCGCCAATTCGGCTTGTTTTCCAGTTACTTTTAAACTGTCTTGTGCATTTACATTAGTCACAAATAGACATAGGAATAGCACTACAAAGAAATTTGTTAATTTAATCATGGTAATAAGGTTTTAAGTTTGTTTTATTTATTGCGTTCTACAATTGCTGTAGTTAATGTGGATACGTTTTCTTTAATTTTAGCAAACATTTTTGTTCTAAAGGTTTGCTCTACTTCTACCTCAGCATCATACAATAAAGATGCTGCATCTATGGTTTCGGTTTTTGGGGTAGTTACTGCAAGCAAGGCTTCAGACAACAATTTATCGGTTTCATCTATAGTTGAAATAATTTTGATGTCTTCAACTTTAGTGGTATTTACTTTAAAATCTTCAGTTTTAGTTGCATCATTTAAAGCTAAATCGTTTTGAGAATTCTGATTAGCATTAATTAAAGTAGCAGCTTTATTTTTAGTAGAAGGACTTTCAACTCTATAATTATTTTTCCTTTTATTAGTTAAGGTGCTTTTTACTTCTGAAATTTCAACTAATTGATTTTCTTCTGAAACATCTTCTATTTTTGGCACTTCAATTTTAATAGATTCTGTGGTTTTAAGGTCAGTTTTAAGGTCTTCATTTATATTCGTTTCTACTAAAGTTGGTGTTTTTTCAACTGAAGCATTAAAAACATTTACCATAATTAAAACGCCAACTAAACTAGCCGCTAAACCAGATAACCAGAACCATTTATTACGGTTTGGTTTTTGGTCTTCATCTAAACGATTACTCAACTTAGACCAAGCTTGGTTTGACGGCTGAATCTCGCGATTTTCCATCAGGTTTTTTATATGATTATCGAACTTATTTGGTACCATGTTGATGTGTGTTTAATGCGTTAATTTGTTCCTGAAGCATTTTCTTTGCTTTAAATAATTGCGATTTACTTGTGCCTTCAGAAATCTGTAAAATCTCAGCAATTTCGTTGTGTTTATAGCCTTCTATTGCATACATATTAAAGACTATTTTATAGCCTGCAGGCAAACTATCTATACAAGCCTGAATTTGCGCCACTTCTATATTAGAATCTATTTGGTTGCTAAATTCGGCTTCGTAATAATCTACTTGGTCTGCAAATTTAATTTGCTTTTTCTGCCTAAAAAACGAAATAGATTCTCTAACCATAATGCGTCTTATCCAACCTTCAAAACTTCCTTCGTTTTTATAATCTTTTAAATATTTAAAGACTTTAAAAAACCCATTAAGCATAACTTCTTCTGCATGATGAATATCGCTTACATAATATCTACAAACGCTTAACATTTTGGGCGAGTACGTTTCAAAAAGCCTATGTTGTGCTTTTCTATCGTTTTTAATGGCCTTTTTAATTAGTGCCGATTCGTTAGTATGTAGTTGAATAATTTTCACTAGTTTTTTGCTATGGAAACTTTAATTTTTGGCTTCTATATATAAAGACGAAAAATGTTTTAAAATGGTTGCTTACTAATTAAAAAAAATAAAAATAATTTTTAACTCATTTAAAATGAAGTTAATAAAAGTAAACAAACTTCTCGATACTAATCCTCCTAAAGTCGAATTTAATTGTAGTAACGAAGAAAACCGTCATTTCGAGTATTTTATTTGAAGCTAAAGCGAAAATTAAAATGTATCGAGAACTTTAGATTAATATTAAAACTTAAATTATTAACTTCTCGATAAAAATTCTCCTAAAGTCGAATTCACTCGAAGTGACGTAAATATTAAAAAACAAAGGAAACTGAGGACTAAGACTGAAGACTCTAAACTGAAGACTGAAAACTACTTCTTACGCTCAATAACGTAATTCACCATAAGTATTAAACTAGCTTTGAATTCCGATTCTGGATAATTAGATAAAATCTCTAAAGCCTCTTTTTGAAAAGCTTTCATTTTATTAACTGCGTAATCTAATCCGCCATTATCTTTTACAAAAGCAATTACTTGATTTACACGTTTTCTATCTTTATTATGGTTTTTAATAGAATTAATTAACCATTTCTTTTCTTTTTTAGAGGCATGGTTTAAGACATAAATTAAAGGCAATGTCATTTTTTGCTCTTTAATATCTATTCCTGTTGGCTTACCAATGCTTTGCGTTCCGTAGTCAAACAAATCGTCTTTAATCTGAAAAGCCATACCAATAAGTTCTCCAAACTTTCGCATGGTTTCTACTTCTGTAGATTCTGGTTTAACAGAAGCTGCACCTAAACTACAACAAGCTGCAATTAGCGTTGCTGTTTTTTGACGAATAATTTCGTAATAAATATCTTCTGTGATGTCTAACTTTCTAGCTTTTTCAATTTGAAGTAATTCGCCTTCACTCATTTCTCTTACTGCAACAGAAATAATTTTAAGTAAATCGAAATCGTTGTTATCTATAGAAAGAAGTAAACCTTTAGACAGTAAAAAATCGCCAATAAGCACTGCAATTTTATTTTTCCAAAGTGCATTTATAGAGAAAAAACCTCTACGCATATTACTATCGTCTACCACATCATCATGCACTAAAGTTGCGGTATGAATTAATTCTATAACCGATGCGCCACGATATGTACGCTCGTTTAACTCGCCATTATTAACCATTTTAGCCACAAGAAACACAAACATTGGTCGCATTTGTTTTCCTTTTCTATTTACTATGTAATGGGTAATTCTGTTTAACAACGCTACTTTAGAAGACATTGCCAAACGAAACTTTTTCTCGAAAAGTTCCATTTCGTAGGCTATAGGCTGTTTTATTTGTTCGGTTATTTTCACTTATGTAAAGATACTATTCTATTGGAAAACTAAAGTTATTTTGGGTTTATTTTAATATGAAGATATTTCGATATTTTAAAAAAACAGGTCTCGACTGCGCTCGACCAGACAATAATAATTTTAAGCTTCTTTATTAGCCAATTGTCCGCAAGCTGCATCTATATCTTTACCTCTACTACGTCTAATAGTTACAGTAATATTATTGTCTTCTAAAACACGTTGATACATATCTATAGCTTCAGAATTGGCTTGTTGAAAAACACCATCATCAATTGGATTGTATTCTATAATATTTACTTTACTTGGTGCAAATTTACAGAACTGCACTAAAGCATCTACATCTTTACGTTGGTCGTTTATACCTTTCCAAACCACGTATTCGTAGGTAATTCTGTTTTTTGTTTTTTCGTACCAATACACTAATGCTTCACGTAAATCTTTTAAAGGAAAGGTTTCGTTAAAAGGCATAATGGTTGTTCTTACCTCATCTATTGCAGAATGAAGCGATACTGCTAACTTGAATTTAACATCATCGTCAGCCATTTTTTTAATCATTTTTGGCACTCCAGATGTAGAAACTACAATACGTCTTGGCGACATTCCTAAGCCTTCTGGACTTGTAATTTTATCTATGGCTTTAAGTACGTTATTGTAGTTCATTAATGGTTCTCCCATTCCCATAAATACAATATTGCTTAAAGGTCTGTTGTGATATAATCTGCTTTCGTTGTCTATAACAACAACTTGGTCGTAAATCTCGTCTGGATTTAAGTTTCGCATACGTTTTAAACGCGAAGTGGCGCAAAACTTACAATCTAAACTACAACCTACTTGACTAGAAACACATGCTGTGGTTCTTGTTGCGGTTGGGATTAATACAGATTCTACAATAAGATTATCGTGTAATTTAATGGCGTTTTTAATAGTACCATCGCTACTACGTTGCATTTGGTCCACTTTTATGTGATTTATCACAAAGTGGTCTTCTAGCATTTGGCGTGTTTCTTTAGATATGTTAGTCATATCTTCAAAAGAATGCGCGCCTCTTTGCCATAACCATTCGTAAACTTGGTTACCTCTAAAGGCTTTATCTCCATTCTTTACAAAGAAATCACGGATTTGGTCTTTAGTTAATGCACGTATGTCTTTTTTAGTATCTGCCATAGAACTGCAAAAATAGTGAAAGCTTTTTTGAATTTGTAATTATATGGTTGGAAGTTGGCTTGTTTGAGGTAGAAGTGTGAAGCTAGGTGCTTGATGTTGGTTGTTGTTTTCTTTTGTTGAGATGTTATTATTCTTTAGGTAAATATAATCTCATATTCTTAATCTCTAGCTCGTCCAAGTGTCCCATTTTACTTTCGTCTTTCGTTATTAAGTGTAAATGAATATTTGAATCGTGATGTGTAAAAACTCCTTTGTGTTCCGTTGAGAAAAATCCAATAATTGTTACTTCTTCATCTTTAAGTTTAAAATTGGTTTGACCTTGATGAGCTTCCTTTGGTGATGACACTTTTGTTCCTTTTGGTAAATTTTGAATATGAATAATTGCTTTTGAAATTTCGCCTGTTAATTTAAAGGCAAAAGGTCTTTTAAACTCGGTTGTCTTTTCGTCTACTAATTTTTCAATGTCTTTTATTGACTTAATATTTGAGGCTAATTTTATCTCGTTCCATTCTGTTACATTAGCATAAACTAAAAAAGGCGCTGAGGCATTAAATGTTTTTTCAACTGTCATAGTTGAATCAGATGTAACTTTTGAAACATAACTTTGACCATTATTAATCAATAATTCTCCAGTTAAATAACTTTCTGGTCCAAGTCCATAAAGACCTTTTTTATTAGAAATAGTATCAAGATTAATACTACCACTCAATTCTCCTTTCCACATAACATTTTTCATTGCACCAACAATATTGACGTCTGGATAGGTTTTATTTGAGTTGTTTTTCTTTTGTTTAGAATTACAACCAAATATTCCTATTATTAAAATGCCAACTATTACTTTTTTTATCATAGATTTCGGTTTTCTCAAATTGTAGACAACGTGTTTATATAGCAACTTTCACTAACTACATCTTCTTTTTGTAAGGATAAAACATAATTAATGCCACAGTTATCCTGTAAATATAATTTAATTATTTTATTCTCCTAGTTGTGTTTATCTGCTACTAAACAAAAAACCACAACCTTAAAACCAAAAACACCACTAAATACGCATTAGCGGTTGTAGCATTGTTGGAGCTCTTTTTTGTTTGTTGCAGTTATGCAAACAAAAAAAGCGACTGCGGAAAACACGACCTGAAAGGTAATGCCCAAAAACAAAAAAGTCCTAACCTGAGTTAAGACTTTTTAAAGATATATTTAAATGTAAAGATTTCTATGTTATAAGATTCTAAAATGAATTCAAAATTAGATAATTAACATAGCATCTCCATAACTGTAAAATTTGTAACCTTCTTTGATAGCTTCTTTGTATGCTTCGAAAATAAAATCGTGACCTGCAAATGCTGCTGCCATCATTAATAACGTAGATTTTGGCGTATGGAAGTTAGTAATCATACAGTTTGCGATACTAAAATCGTATGGCGGAAAGATAAATTTATTTGTCCAACCATCTATTTCGTTTAGTGTCTGACTAGACGATACTGCACTTTCTACTGCACGCATTGCTGTTGTTCCTACTGCACAAATACGACGTTTTTTCTTTAATGCTGTATTTATTTGCTCTACGGTTTTTGGACCAATAAACACTTCTTCGCTATCCATTTTGTGCTTAGATAAATCTTCTACTTCTACTGAATTAAAAGTCCCTAAACCTACGTGTAATGTTACTTCTGCAAAGTCAATTCCTTTAATTTCTAAACGCTTTAATAAATGCTTAGAAAAGTGCATTCCTGCTGTTGGCGCTGCTACTGCACCTTCGTTTTTTGCAAAAATGGTTTGGTAACGTTCCTCATCTTGAGGCTCTACATCTCTTTTTATGTACTTTGGTAATGGTGTTTCTCCTAACTCGGTTAACTTTCTTCTAAAAGCTTCGTAAGAACCATCGTAAAGGAAACGTAATGTTCTTCCTCTAGATGTTGTGTTATCTATAACTTCTGCTACTAAAGTTTCATCGTCTCCAAAATATAGTTTGTTTCCAATTCTAATTTTACGAGCTGGATCTACTAAAACATCCCATAAACGTTGCTCTTCGTTTAATTCTCTTAATAAGAAAACTTCTATTCTAGCGCCAGTTTTTTCTTTATTACCAAACAAACGTGCTGGAAACACTTTTGTGTTGTTAAGAATCATCACATCATCTTCATCGAAATACTCTATTATATCTTTAAATTGTCTGTGCTCAATTTTTTGAGTATCTCTGTGTAATACCATTAAACGCGACTCATCTCTGTGTTCTGCAGGATATTCCGCTAATAATTCTTCTGGTAATTCAAAATCAAAATGTGATAATTTCATTTAGTATAATTTATATTATGGTTGCAAATATACAATCTGGAGATAGGCGTTGTCAAGTGTTTTGCCAATTATTATTTTATTCTGTTAAAAAGCCAATACTTTTAAGGTCTTCCCAAAAGGTTGGATACGATTTGGAAACTACTTTTGCATCGTTAATTTGCAAACTTGTTTTTAAGGCTAATGGTGCAAAAGCCATAGCCATTCTATGATCGTGATACGTATCTATTGCAATGTTATTATTTATTTTTTGCGACGCTTTTAAGTGCAAAGTTTCTTCTGTAATTTCTACAGTTGCACCTAATTTTTCAAGTTCGGTTTTTAAGCCAACTAACCTATCGGTCTCTTTTATTTTTAAGGTGTGTAATCCTGTTAAAAAACACTCCAATCCTAAACCAAACGCTGTAACTGCAATGGTTTGCGCTATATCTGGCGATTTTATTAAATTGAAATTTAGCTTAACATCTTTTACTTTGTTTACTTTTTTAAGCTGAATGGTTTCCGTTAAAAATATGGTTTCTACACCAAATGATTTGTAAATATCTACTAAAACCGAATCGCCTTGAAGACTATTTTTTTTATATGAAGATAACTCTATTAGCGTTCCAACTTTAGATAACGCCACAATACTATAGAAATATGAAACCGATGACCAATCTGATTCTACAGTTAATTCTTGTGTTGTGGTCTGCTGAAGGTTTTTAGATGTTACCGTAATTACGTTTTCTATAAAAGTAGTTTCTATTCCAATTTGATTTAATAAACTTAACGTCATGTTTATATATGGAATAGATGTGATTTGTCCTTCTAAAGTTAATTCTAACCCGTTTTCTAACTTAGACGCTATAAGTAATAATGCCGAAATATATTGACTACTTACATTTGCTTTTAACGTGACTTTATGTTTTGTAAGTTTTTTACCTTTTATTTTTAATGGTGGAAATCCTGGGTTTTCTGTGTAAGAAATGTCTGCACCTAATTGTTGTAAAGCCTCTACTAGAATAGACATTGGTCTTTCTTTCATTCTTGAAGAACCAGTTAAAACCACATCCCTATTTTCTTGCATAGAAAAATAAGCAGTTAAAAAACGCATTGCTGTTCCTGCATGATGAATATCTACAACCGTTTCTTTAGATGCTAATGCTTTTTGCATTAAAACAGAATCGTCGGAATTGGATACATTTTTTATATCTAATTCTGGATGCAAAGCTTGTAATAACAATAACCTATTAGATTCGCTTTTAGAACCTGTTATAGTTAAGCTGTGGGCTTTTAGCGCTATTTCTGACTTATGAAGTTTAAGGTTCATTTTTGTTTTTTTTTCTGTGAAGTTTCTTGTGGTCTTAGACTTTAGCCTGTCTTGAGTATCTTGTCTTAGCTTGTCTTGAGCGCAGTCGAAAGGCTCGACATAAACTAAAGTCGAAAGGCTCAGACTGAGATTACGTTTTAATTATAAAACTCTATTTAGACTTATTTTTGAAGTAATTCATCCACATAATAAATAAAAATATTAGTGAACCAAACATTAATAAATAGATAGCTATTCCTTTTTTCTGAAAGAACGGTTCTGTAAAATTATTGGTTAATGAAATAATATTTAAAGTAAAACCAATACTAATAATTAAGGTAAAAATAATTACATGTAGTTTCTTTGGATGCGTTAACATATTTTGTTTTTCCATAGCACTATCTTTGATTATAAATTTCTATTATTGACGTCTATTTTAACTTCTCGTTATTATGATGCCTATCGTGATCGCGTTTGGTTTTTATATCCAATTTTTTATCGAAAGCGTCTTGTAAATCTACGCCTGTTTGGTTCGCTAAACATAGGACTACAAACATAACATCTGCTAACTCTTCTCCTAAATCTTTGTTTTTATCGCTTTCTTTTTCGCTTTGCTCGCCGTAACGTCTTGCTATAATACGAGCAACCTCGCCAACTTCTTCGGTTAATTGAGCCATGTTAGTTAGCTCGTTAAAATAACGAACACCATGATTTTTTATCCAATTATCTACATCTTGTTGTGATTGTTTTAAGCTCATATTATTTTATGTTATGTGTTTTTATAAAATTAAAAACATTATTATTTATACTGAATTGTTTTAGCCTTGATTGAGGCTTTGTTGGAGCTCTTTTTTTTATTTTCTCCTTGAGCGCAGTCGAAAGGTTGTCAATAAAAAAAAAGCGACTGCCGAAAGCGAGATTAGCTCCTAATTCTACGCTTTATTTTTACTATCCATTAAAATAGTAACTGGTCCATTATTTATAAGTTCTATTTGCATATCTGCACCAAACTGACCTGTTTGTATGGGTTTACTAGTTTCTATTTCTAGTTGTTTTACAAAATTCTCGTAAATAGGAATAGCTATTTCTGGTCTGGCTGCTTTTATATAACTTGGTCTGTTCCCTTTTTTAGTTGATGCATGCAATGTAAACTGACTAACCACAATTATATCGCCGTTAATATCTTGAACCGATTGATTCATTACGCCTTCTTGATCAGGGAATAGTCTAAGATTTGCTACTTTTTTACTTAGCCAAGAGATATCTTCTTGCGTATCTTCTTGCTCTATACCAACTAAAACCAACAAGCCTTCTTGGATACTTGCAACGGTTTCTTGATTAATACTAACTTGAGCTTTAGTAACTCTTTGTATAAAAACTTTCATGGCGTTATAAAATTAGGTTTATTATTGTTCTTGATCCCAGTAATCTGTTCTGTAATGTTCCTCGTCGCCTTCTATAATTTGAACGTAGCTACGGTAACGTGATGCTGCAATTTCGTCTCTTTCTAAAGCGTCTTTTACAGCACATTTTGGTTCTTCTATATGCAAACAGTTATTAAATTTACAGTCTTGTTTTAAGGCGAAGAACTCTGGGAAATAATCGCTTATTTCTTCTTTTTCCATATCTACAATCCCAAAACCTTTAATTCCTGGTGTGTCTATAATTTTAGCATCAAAGCCTAAATCGAACATTTCTGCAAATGTTGTGGTATGCTGACCTTGCATATGCTGTGTAGAAATGGCTTTAGTTTTTAAATCTAAAGTTGGTTCTATAGCGTTTACTAACGTAGATTTTCCAACACCAGAATGTCCTGTAAACATACTTACTTTTCCACGCATTAAATCTTTAACTTGTTCTAAGTTTTTTCCTGTATGTGCAGATATACCTATACATTGGTAACCAATTTCTCTATAAATATGTGCTAAATATCTTACTTCGTCTAAAGTCTCTTCAGTATAAGCATCTATTTTATTAAATAAAATCACTGCTTTTATACCATAAGCTTCAGCAGACGCTAAAAAGCGATCTATAAAACTGGTAAATGTTGGCGGATTATCTATAGTTACTAGCAAAAACACCAAATCTACATTTGATGCAATAATATGGGTTTGCTTAGACAGGTTTACAGATTTACGGACAATGTAATTTTCTCTATCGTGAATATGAGTAATAACGCCAGTTTCCTCGTCACTATTAGTATCTAAATCAAAATCTACAAAATCGCCAACCGCAATTGGATTGGTACTTTTTATACCTTGTAATCTAAATTTACCTTTTATTCTGCATTGGTATTCCTTGCCTAATTCGGTTTTTACGGTATACCAGCTGCCTGTAGATTTATAAACGCGTCCTGTCATTAATTCTAGTTATCCTTTTTTTATCTAATATATTATATATAAATTAGAGCATTAATATAAAACAAATATCATGAAAAAAATCTTATTAGGAGCAGCATTAGCGATTGTTTCGTTCGCATCATTCTCATTTTTAAATTCTGCGCAACAAGTAGAATATAAAGTGGTTACTGTAGTAGAATCTATTGTACCAAATGGATTAGGTAGATCTAGAATGATTTCTTCAAACGAAGTTAAGGACTATAAAGAATATACAACAGTTAGAACTGAAGAAAAAAGTAAAGACGAAAAAAACAAATCTAAAAGAGATGAAATTAGAATTAAAGATTACGAAGAAACTAAACTTTTAAACTTTTACAACATTGGTGGTATTAGATTTCAAAACATTGCTGCAAACGATGCTTTAATGACATCTAAAATTAATACTATGGTTTCTGAAGGTTGGGAACTTGCATTTATTAACACTGGAGTAGAAAGTGAAGGTGGAAAAGGTGACGGAAAAGGAATTTTTGTTACTAGATATACTTTTAAAAGACATTTATAAGAAATATAATCTATAATTAAAAAAGGCTTTTCTTTATTAGGAAAAGCCTTTTTTTTGCTATACACTTTTTTGGTGTAAAATGGATTCTTGATGAATTGCTTTAAATACTTTTAAGATAAACTCTTCGCTTAAATTTTTATCTTCACCTTGAAGAATCATTTTTCCTAAGATTTCGTTCCAACGTTTAGCTTGTAAAATAGCCACGTTATTATCTTTTTTAAGTCCACCAATTTGATCTGCAATTTGCATACGTTTTGCTAATTGGTCAATAATTTGATGATCTACAACATCTATTTTAGTTCTTAACGTATTTAGCTTATTATTAAACTCGCTTTCGTTACTTGTGGTTTTTCTAATACGTAAGTCTTTAGTCATTTGATCTAAAGTTGCTGGCGTAATTTGCTGCGCAGCATCACTCCAAGCGTTATCTGGATCAAAATGGGTTTCTACCATTAAACCATCGTAATTAAGATCTAATGCTGTTTGGCATAAATCGAAAATAATATCGCGTCTTCCTGCAATATGCGATGGATCTAAAATTAAAGGTAAATCTGGAAACTTATTTTGCAAATCTACTGCTATTTGCCATTCTGGATTGTTTCTATATCTGGTTTTTTCGTAAGTAGAAAAACCTCTATGAATAACCCCTAAATTCTTTACATCTTGTGTATAAAAACGCTCCACAGCTCCTAACCACAAAGCTAAATCTGGGTTTACTGGATTTTTTATTAGAACAGTTTTATCGGTTCCTTTTAAAGCATCGGCTATGTCTTGAACAATAAATGGACTAACTGTGGTTCTTGCTCCAATCCATAAAATATCTACATCGTGCTTTAAAGCTAATTCTACATGATTAGCATTTGCAACTTCGGTTGTAGTTAATAGACCTGTCTCTTCTTTCGCTTTTTGCAACCACTTTAACCCAAGTGCTCCAACACCTTCAAAATTGCCAGGTCTTGTTCTTGGTTTCCAAATTCCAGCTCTTAAAACTGTGGTATCAGTATCTTTTAATTGGTGTGCAATTTTTAAAACTTGCTCTTCTGTTTCTGCGCTACATGGTCCGGCAATAACTAACGGATGATCTAACCCGAAGTTATTTAACCATGTTCCTAATTCTTTTTTGTTTTCCATAGTAATTATAATGTTGTAAAAATAAACATTGAATTTTCATTCGGTTTATTTATTTACTTAATTTTTAGTTAATAAATACCTTTAAGTACTTGTTTTATATAGTTGGTATCTTCCATATCTTTATATACTGCTTCAAAATTATCTTGCTCCATAAAAGTTTTAAACTTTTGTAAATTGGTTATATATTCTGAAAGCGTTTCTAACACATTTTCCTTATTCTGCTGAAAAATTGGTGTCCACATTTTAGGTGAACTTTTGGCTAAACGAACCGTTGAAGCAAATCCGCTTCCTGCCATATCAAAAATATCGCGTTCGTTCTTTTCTTTTTCTAACACAGTTTTTCCCAACATAAAACTACTTATATGAGATAAATGCGATACATAAGCAATATGTCTATCATGAGCTTCTGGATTCATATAACGTATATGCATTCCAATAGCCTCAAACAACTTTACAGCTAATTTTTGTAATTGCGGTGCTGTTTTTTCAACATCGCAAATAATATTGGTTTTGTTATTATACAATCCAGTTATTGCTGCATTTGGTCCAGAAAACTCTGTTCCTGCAATTGGATGCGTTGCTAAAAACTGTCTGCGTTTTGCATGGTTTTCTACCGATTTACATATTGGCGATTTAGTAGAACCTACATCTAAAACCAATGCAGTATCGTTAACTACATCTAGTACCTGTGGTAAAACCGTTATAGCAAAATTTACAGGAATAGCTACAACAACTAAATCCATTTCCGATAAATCTTCAAAAGAAATAATCTGCTCTACAAACCCAATTTCTAGCGCTTTACTTTGATGCGTTTTATCTTTATCTATTCCAAAGAACTTATAAGTTGGAAATGCTTTTTTGATATCTAAAGCTAAACTTCCACCTATTAATCCTAAACCTATTATTGCTACTTTCATAATTATAATCGGCTTAAAGTTTCTTTTAAATCTTTCTCGTTTGCACAAAGTGATAACCTAATGTAACCTTCGCCATTAGATCCAAAAACAGTTCCTGGTGTTAAAAAAACATCTTTTTTGTACAATAAATTATCTGTAAATGATTCGCTAGTTTCACCATTTGGTAATTTTGCCCAAACAAATAATCCTGAAGTATTTTTATTATACGTACAGTTTAATTTATCTGCTATTTGCCAAACTAAATCTCTACGCTTTTTATAAATTTCGTTTAACACATCTAACCAATCTGTTGGCGCACTTAATGCCGCAATTGCACCTTTTTGAATGCCGTAAAACATACCAGAATCCATATTAGATTTCACTTTTAGAACTGCTTTTATAAAACGTTCATGTCCTAAAACAAACCCAACACGCCAACCTGATAAATTAAACATCTTACTTAAAGAATTTAATTCTAAACAACATTTTTCGGCATCTTTAATACTTAATAAACTCTGCTTGTTTTTATTTAAAATAAAACTGTACGGATTATCGTTTACCAACAAAATATCATGCTTTATTGCAAAAGCCACTAATTTTTCTAATTGTTGTTTAGTAGCATTTTCGCCTGTTGGCATATTTGGATAATTAATCCACATTAATTTTACTTTAGATAAGTCTTGCTGTCCTAAAACTTCTAAATCTGGAAACCAATTATTGGCTTGGTTTAAATGATATGTTACAACTTCTGCTTCTACTAATTTAGTGACCGCAGCATATGTAGGATAACCAGGATTTGGAATTAAAACTTGGTCGCCTTTATTTAAAAACGCCATAGAAATATGCATAATACCTTCTTTACTTCCCATAAGTGGAAGAATTTCGGTTTCAGGATTAGCTTCAACTTTAAAATGTTTTTTATAAAATTGAGAAAGAGCCAAACGTAATTTTGGTAAACCTACATAACTTTGATATTGATGCGCGTTATCATCGTTTAAACTATACACCATTGCCTGAATAACCAACGCATTTGGTGGTAAATCTGGACTACCAATTCCTAAATTTATAATTGGTTTTCCTTCAGCTTTAAGCTGCGCAACTTCTTTTAGTTTTTTAGAGAAGTAGTATTCCTCTACATGCTGTAATCTGTGTGCTACTTCTATCATAATTCTGCCTGCTTATAAATCCCTAATACTTTGTAATGTGTTGCCATTAGCTGAATTAACTTCTGGGCTTTATCAAAATCTGCTTTATCCTGAAACGTCACATCTACAAAAAACGAATAACGCCAAGGTGTTTCAATTTTTGGCAAAGACTGGATTTTTGTTAAATCCAACTTACAATCGCTCATAACATTTAAAACCGTTGCTAAACTGCCGCGTTTATGGTCTAACTCAAATTTAAGTGATGCTTTATTAGTGTTTTCTGCGTTTAAGTTCTCTTGATTACTTAAAATTACAAATCGGGTTTGGTTGTGTTTTATGGTTTGTATGCTTTCCGCTAAAACCTCTAAACCATAAGTTTCTGCTGCTAATTTCCCGGCAATTGCGGCAATACCTTTTAAATTCTTTTCTTTAATTCTTTGTGCAACAACTGCGGTATCTTCGGCTTCTACTAATTTAATATGCGGATATTTTTTTAAAAACACTTTACATTGTAATAATGCCATAGGATGAGAATGCACTTCGTTAATCTCCGAAATATCTTGACCTGGCAACACCATAAATTGATGCTGAATATCCAAATAATGCTCGCCAACTATTTTAAACTCGTTAGCACCTATAATTGCATAATTAGGAATTATTGAGCCTGCAATAGAATTCTCTATGGCCATAACTGCAAAATCGCTTTCTTTTTTAGCCAAACTATCTGCCAAAACATCAAAACTTAAACATGGTTTAATTTGGTTGTTTTTTCCAAAATAGGCATGACTCACCATATGATGATACGAACATTCAACCCCTTGTATTGCTATAATTTTTTCCATAAAAAAAGCCTCGTACATACGAGGCTTAACTATTAATTTATTATTTAAATTATATATACAAGGCCTCGCTTCTTTTATTAAAGAAGAAATACCAGCTTGAATATATATTTTTGTTTACTACCATAATGAGTGGCTAATGTAGAAAAAATATTATACCTGAAATAATTTATTTTATTTTTTTTAGTTTCTATACATTAGAAATATGTCTATTTTTGATAAAAACCCAGTTTATGTCTATTGTTGTAGAAAATATTACAAAAGTTTACGGTTCGCAAAAAGCGTTAAATAATGTCTCTTTTGAGGTTAAAAAACCTGAAATAGTTGGTTTTTTAGGTCCTAACGGTGCAGGAAAATCTACTATGATGAAGATTTTAACCACATATATTCCTGCAACTTCTGGAACTGCTACCGTAAATAATTTTGATGTTTCTACTCAAGAAAAGCAAGTTCAAACTAGCATTGGCTATTTGCCAGAGCATAATCCGTTACATTTAGAATTATACGTTAAAGAATATTTAGCTTACAATGCGTCTATTTATAATATTAGTAAAAATAGAATTGACGAAGTAATTGAATTAACAGGATTAACGCCTGAAAGTCATAAAAAAATTGGTCAGCTTTCTAAAGGTTACAGACAACGCGTTGGTTTAGCAAATGCCTTATTACACAATCCAGATGTTTTAATTTTAGACGAACCTACTACTGGTTTAGACCCAAATCAATTAATTGATATTCGTGAGTTAATTAAAACTATTGGTAAAGAAAAAACGGTTTTTTTAAGCACACATATTATGCAAGAAGTGGAAGCTATGTGCGACCGTGTAATTATTATTAATAAAGGTGAAATTGTTGCTAACAAAAGCTTAGATGCGTTAAGACAAGGACAAGAACAAGTGGTAATTGTTGAATTTGATTACCGCGTTGAAGATGCTTTTTTACTGAAACTTCCAAACGTTTCTAAAGTAAAAAACACGCACGATTTTATTTATGAAATCACGTTTAACACACAAAACGATATGCGTAGTTATGTATTTGATTTTGCACATGATAATGAGTTGAAGATTCTTCAGCTTAACCAAAAAAATGCGAGTTTAGAAAGTATGTTTAGAGAATTGACGAGTTAATTTTAGTCGTTAGTTTCTAGCGGTTAGTTATTAGTTAGTTTTTAAGTAGTAGAATTAAAATATAGATGAACCATCTGAAAATTGATATTAAAAAATCTATTGAGCATCAAGAACTAAAGTTTAAGAAATCCATACTTGAAAAATTATGGCAACATTGCTTAATACCATTGAATCTGTTATTTTTCTTGTATGTCTCGGGATGCTATTTCTATGAGGACTTATTCAAAAATGAATCATTTACAATTTCATTATTAGCTTTTATTTTTGTTATTGTAATTTCAATATTATATTTAATTGTCGTTAACAAAAACGTATATTCTTCAGAACGTAAAAGGTTTTTCCTTAGAACAAAACTCTAATATTGTAAATGAATTAATAACATCTAACAAATGGGAAACTCAATTTACAAACCACCAATTAGAAATTGTAGAAATCCCCCATTCAAAAACATTTGCCGGCTACAACCAGCAAATTATCATTTTCTATAATGAAAATGACCTTTTGATTAATTGCATCTCATTTGCTAAGGGAAAAGAACCAAATCCCTTTAAATATTATTCAAACAAAAAAGTGCTAAAAAAATTCTCGAAAGACTTTCAATATTTAATAAGTAAATACTTAGAAGGTAAGGCTACAATTTAAATTAAACCATAAATCATAAGATTCCTGTATAAACAAGAATTTATTACTCAAAAATTACGCGACCAACATAAGGTTCTTGAATATCTAAATTTGGTGGTGTATTTACAGAAATAACATTACCTGTGCTTACCAAATTAGCTTTTAGACTTACTTGTGGATTTACGGTTATATCGTTTGTACCACGATGAAAAATATTAACTTCTTGCGCTATTAGATTTCTACCTTCAAATCTTGAATCTCCAGACGCATAAAACAAGGTTAATTGATCTGTTGTTCCCGAAATAAAACAAGACGACAATGCATTTACTGTTACAGATAAATTGGTGGTATTGACTTCTAACTCAAAATTTCCATCTCTTGTAAAGTCTCCTGAATCGTCCTCAGACAATAACTTTAAGGTTGGATAACTTAAAACACCATTACTTCTAATAGTTAAACCTGTACTGCTTCTAATTTCGTCTACGTTTGGCGCTTCAACATATATTTTTGTTATACCATAATCTCTAGTTAAATTACAACCGTTATTATCGTATAATTTTAGTCGATTACCTTCAACATTCACCTCAACATCATTCATTAAATATTCACCTGTAGAAACGGTCACTTTGTAGTTTGGCGCTTCTTTAATTATCATTTCTACATTTTCAAAAACCGTAATTTTTGTAAATGGCGTTACTGTAAATTCTTTGGTTATAATAGCTCCAGAATTCTGAAAACAATCTGGCACATCTTCGCTATTACACGAGAATAAAACCACTACAGAAAGTAAATATAATAAGTTTTTCATTTTTAAAATTTTAAAGTCTAATTCCAATTCCAAATTCTACAGCTTCGGCTTTTGCACCATGAGATTTAAGCGTAACAGCACCAAATATTTTGTCGCCAAAGTAACGCTTCAATCCTACTCTATTATACATTTGACCTTCAAAATCAAACGGATAATACACGTAATAACCTAACTGGGTAATCATAGACATTTTGTTAATAAACAACTCATGTCCAACAAAAACACCAACACGTTTATAGTCTTCATTTCCTGTGGTTCCTCCATTTGGAAAAGCAATAGCTTGGTATTTTATTAACTCTTTTAAGAAATTAGAAAAGAACACATCTGTTCCTGCTTGAATGGCAGATTTTCTATTCAATCGTTTATCTGCATACGCCGATAAAACATAAAACGAATACTGTCCAGAATTCACCACATCACTTTCATTTATTCCTGTTCTAAAAGCTAAATTGTACTTCACTTTTTCTTTAAACGTTTTTTCTTCGGTTGATGCTTGATATTCTGGTATACGTTCGTAATCCAAATTATAATTTACACCAGCATTAAAGACAAATGTATTGGTTGAAGTGTTTGGTGCCTTAACATTAGCATTAGAATAATGAATTAACGAAATTCCTGCTTGAACTCCAAAACCTTTAAATAAATTAGGCTTGTCGTAATTAAGCATTAAAAACGTAGAACTCAACAAATCCGAACCGTAAGCATTATTTCTATAGTTTTCTACTTTATCGTAAGGTTTGGTTGCGTAAGCAATTCCTTGACCTATTCTAAATTTTAAACGTCGCTTTAAAAAGTAAAAATTGTAATGCGCATAAACGCTATAATTTTCGCCTAAATGGTAGTTTTTTAAATCCTGATAAATAAAAGTCGCTCCATAATCTGGATAATTAAATCTGCTTTCCCAACCTTCATAACCATAGGTTTGTTTGTTGTAAGACGCAATAAAACCGGATGGATGACCAGTAATTAAATGCGAAATATCCGGATTATGCAGTAAAATACTACCGTAGAAATAATTAGCATCTATTCTAGTTGTATGAGTTTTTGTAGGTTTCTCTTGAGTTTCTTGAGCAGAAACTAAAACAGAACACATAAAAATAAGGCAATAAAAAAACGACTTCATATTCAATTTTTGAAGTCGCTAAAGTAATTATTATAAATTAGTTATATAGCACATAAGCCATTAGAAAATAGTTAAGATTCTGGAGCTAGTGTTACTTCTAAATTATGTAAACTATCTGTAATTGGTAATTGGCAGCTTAAACGGCTGTTTTCTTTTACGTTAAAAGCTTCGGCTAACATAGCGTCTTCATCGTCTTCCATAGGATTCAATTCCACGTCATTGTCTATATAACATTGGCAAGATGCACACATAGCCATTCCGCCACATATTCCAATAGTACCTTCTGGAGCCAACTCGTAAGAACGCACAACTTCCATTAAATTCATAGCCATATCTGTTGGCGCTTGAACTTCGTGTTTTACACCAGCGCGGTCTGTAATAAATATTGTAACGTCTTCCATAGTCTAACTTTATCCAACTTTAATGCCAAAAAATAGCATTAGATTTAAAGTTGCAAAAGTATAAATTTATTATAACAAAACGTCTTACTCGATTTACTTTAAGCATGTAAACCACATTCTCTGTTTCCTAAAACTTTCGTTGGGTCAAAATACTTAAATTCATTAGGCAAATTATGTTCTGTTAAGTAAACATCTAATTCGTTATCTGTAAAGTGATAAAAAGGACTCACTTTAATTACACCATTCTTATCTAAAGAAACAATATCTATGTTGTCTCTAAAAGCAGTTTGTCCTTTTCTAAGGTTAGTAAACCAAACATCCGGATTATGAGATTCCATAGCTCTTTTAAAAGGTTCTAACTTTACTTGTTCTGTAAACTCTTTATGTTTTGGACTATCAATATCTGGCAGACCTAAAACTTCATTTCTATAGGCTACTGTTTGTTTTGGGACATATAAATCAATATTTAAGTCTAATAAATCAATAACTGTTTGCGCATGTTTATAGGTTTGCGGTGTATTATAACCGGTATCGCACCAAACAACATCTATGTCTTTTTTAACTTTAGATATTAAATGTAGAATAGCAACTTCATAAGGTCTAAAGTTAGTTGTAACTAATGGTTTAAGCGAAAAATGTATAGCCCATTTTACAATTTCTTCAGGTGATTTTTGCTTTAATTCTTTATTTATTTTTTCTAAATCCATGTGTGTAAATTAATATATAATAATTTTTTAAAAACTCTTAATTCAATAAAACACTTTACTCCTATAGAATTAATAGACTTTACAAAAATAAAACACTTTAATTGAATAAACATCTTAAAGAATGTTAAATCAGATCAGCTAAGGTTTTATTATTAAAGATTTTAAGCGAAGCGTCTCTTACTTCTTCCATTAAATTATGAACAGCACAAATGTTTTCATCCGGGCAATCATCACATTTCTCATAGAAGTTTAAACTAACACAAGGCACCATTGCAATTGGACCTTCAAGCGTTCGCATAATTTTAGACAAACTAGTTTCTGCTGGAGATTTAAGTAAATAATAACCGCCAGATTTTCCTTGCTTTGAACCTAAAACACCATTTTGCTTCAAGGTTAACAATATACTTTCTAAAAACTTCTTAGAAATAGATTCACTTTTAGATATATCGCTAATAGGAATAATTTTCGACTCCTGTTTAGCTATATATGCTAATGCCTTTAATCCATATTTTGTTTTCTTAGAAAGCATATTTGTAGAAATTATGCTCTAAAAGTAAACAATTAAAATAATTCTTTAGCTATTGCTTTAATATTATCACTTTTCCCCATAGAATAATAATGTAAAACAGGAACACCAGCTTGCTGTAATTCTTTAGATTGCTGAATTGCCCATTCCACACCAACTTGTCTCACCTCACTATTTGATTTACAATTATCTACCGCATTAATTAAATCTTCGGGTAAATCTATTCTAAACACTTGTGGTAATAATTGTAAATGTCTCTTAACTGCTAAAGGTTTTATACCTGGAATAATTGGTACATTAATTCCAAAGTCGTTGGCTTTTTTTACAAATTCAAAATACTTTTCATTATCATAAAACATTTGCGTTACCACATAATCTGCACCAGCATCTACTTTTTCTTTTAAACGTTTTAAATCGGTTTGTAAAGATGGCGCTTCTAAATGCTTTTCTGGATAACCAGCAACACCAATACAAAAATTAGATGGACTAGAAACCTCTACAACATCATGCAAATATTTTCCTTTATTTAAATCCTGAATTTGTCCAACCAAACCTTTTGCAAATTGATGTCCGCCATTGCAAGCTTCAAAATATTTTTGATGACTCATAGCATCGCCACGCAACGCCATAACATTCTCGATTCCTAAATAATGACAATCCACTAAAAGGTATTCGGTTTCCTCTTTTGTAAATCCGCCACAAAGTACATGTGGAACCGTATCCACATCATATTTATGTTTAATTGCAGCACAAATACCAACGCTTCCAGGACGCATTCGTGTAATTCTTCTATCTAATAATCCATCTGGTTTATCAATGTAAATATATTCTTCGCGCGATGTTGTAACATCAATAAATGGCGGTTTAAATTCCATTAATGGATCAATATTATTATATAACTCTTGAATGCTATTCCCTTTTTTTGGCGGAATAATTTCAAAAGAAAATAATGTTTTTCCGTTGGCTTGTTTTATATGTTCTGTTACTTTCATTATTATTTTTTATTATGGCGTTACCTAAAGATCGGGCTTTACATTACAATCTTTTTTCTTTAGGTTTCGACTACGCTCAACCTGACAAAAAGGATTTTCATTTCAATCCCTAACGCATCACTCTTACGCTTAAGACTATTTAATTAATTCCATTTAATCCGCTAAATTTGGACTTAACCATTTTTCGGCTTCTTCGTTAGATATACCTCTACGTTTGGCGTAATCTTTTAATTGGTCTTCGGTTATTTTTCCTAAACCAAAATACTTAGCCTCTTTATTTCCAAAATAATAACCACTCACACTTGCTGCTGGCCACATGGCTAAACTATCTGTAAGTTTTACACCAATATGTTCTTCAACATTTAATAATTTCCAAATGGTTTTCTTTTCTAAATGATCTGGACAAGCCGGATAACCTGGTGCAGGACGAATACCTTTATAGTTTTCTTTGATTAAATCGTAGTTTGTAAGTGCTTCGTTTTTATCGTAACCCCAAGAATTTGTTCTAATGTCTTTGTGTAAATATTCAGCAAATGCTTCGGCTAATCTATCGGCTAAAGCTTTTATCATTATAGAATTATAATCGTCGTGATTTTTCTCAAATTCTGCTGCTAATTCGGCAGTTCCAAAACCAGTTGACACACAAAAAGAGCCTATATAATCTTGATTACCAGAATCTTTTGGTGCAATAAAATCGGCTAAAGCAAAATTTGGAACGCCTTCACGTTTATCTAATTGCTGACGTAGTGTTAGAAATGTTGAAATTACCTTTCCTTCTTCATTACAAACTTCAATATCATCATCGTTAATTGTATTAGCTTCAAATAAGCCAAAAACAGCTTTAGCTTTTAATAATTTTTCATCAAAAATGTGATTCAATAATTCCTTAGCGTCTTTAAATAATTCTGTAGCTTGTTCTCCAACAACCTCATCGGTTAAAATATTTGGATACTTTCCATGTAAATCCCAACTTCTAAAAAACGGACTCCAATCTATAAAATCCTCAAGTTTTGTGATATCAAAATCTTCAATTACCTTAACACCTAATTGCTTAGGCTTTACAATTTCTGTGGTATTCCAATCAATTTTAAACTTACGTTTACGCGCGTCTTCAATTGTGCAATAGTCTTTCTTTTTTCCACGTTTTAAAAACTGCTCTCTAAACTTATTATATTCTTCTCGTAATTGGTCTTTATAAACTTTATTGTCTTTTTGCAATAAATTTCCAACTACAGTTACAGCTCTAGATGCATCATTTACATGAACAACAGCATTTGTATAATTAGGTGCTATTTTAACCGCAGAATGCGCTTTGGAAGTGGTTGCGCCACCAATTAATAATGGAATAGTAAAATTCTGCTTTTCCATTTCTTTAGATAAATACACCATTTCATCTAATGATGGCGTAATTAATCCGCTTAAACCAATAACATCTACATTTTCACTTTTAGCAACTTCTATAATTTTTTCTGGCGGCACCATAACGCCTAAATCTACAATCTCGTAATTGTTACAACCTAAAACTACGCTTACAATATTTTTTCCAATATCATGCACATCGCCTTTTACGGTTGCCATTAATATTTTACCTGCAAACTCTTGTTTTCCATCTTTTTCGGCTTCAATAAAAGGTTGTAAATAGGCAACAGCTTTTTTCATTACTCTAGCTGATTTTACTACTTGTGGCAAAAACATTTTTCCGCTTCCAAATAAGTCACCTACTACATTCATTCCAATCATTAAGTGACCTTCAATAACTTCAATAGGTTTGCCAGAAGCTTGTCTTGCCTCCTCAATATCTTCAATTATAAAAGCATCAATTCCTTTAACTAAACTATGTGTAATTCGTTCTTGCAACGGTTTATTTCGCCATTCTAAAACTTTAGCTATATCTTCTTTTTTATCGCCTTTTACGGTTTCTGAAAAATCTAATAAACGTTCTGTAGCATCATCGCGTTTATTGAATAAAACATCTTCTACATGTTCTAATAAATCTTTAGGAATCTCATCGTAAACTTCCAACATGGTTGGGTTTACAATTCCCATATTCATTCCATTCTGAATAGCATGATATAAGAATGCTGAATTAATGGCTTCTCTAACGGTATTATTTCCTCTAAAAGAAAACGACACGTTACTTACACCACCAGAAACACTAGCATATGGTAAATTTTCTCTAATCCATTTTGTGGCTCTAAAGAAATCTAAAGCATTTAATTTATGCTCGTCCATTCCTGTGGCTACAGGAAATATGTTGGGGTCAAAAATAATATCTTCGGGCGCAAATTTTACTTTATCTACTAATACATTATAAGACCTTTTGCAAATATCTATTCTACGTTGGTACGTATCTGCTTGTCCATCTTCATCAAAAGCCATTACAATTACTGCTGCACCGTAACGCTTTACTAGTTTTGCCTGACGAATAAATTCGGCTTCACCTTCTTTTAAACTAATAGAATTTACTACAGATTTACCTTGCACGACTTGCAAACCAGCTTCAATAATTTCCCATTTAGAGCTATCTACCATAATTGGCACTCTTGAAATATCTGGTTCTGATGCTATTAAATTTAAAAATGTAACCATTGCATACTTTCCATCGAGCATACCTTCGTCCATGTTTACATCAATAATTTGCGCGCCACCTTCAACTTGGTCACGTGCAACACTTAAAGCTTCGTCGTATTTTTCTTCTTTTATTAAACGTAAAAATTTACGCGAACCAGTTACATTAGTTCGTTCTCCAACGTTAATAAAATTACTCTCTGGAGTTACTATTAATGGCTCTAAACCCGAGAGTTTTAAATATTTTTGTTTGTGTTCTGACATTTTAATTCCTTTTCATAACGCCACTAATTAAACAGCAACTTGGATTTGACGTGGTTGATAATTTTCTGCGACTTCAGCAATTGCTTTAATATGTTCTGGTGTTGTTCCACAACAACCACCAATAATATTTACCAAATTATTTTTTAGATAATTTTCTATTAATGTTTGCATTTCTTTTGCTGACTGGTCGTATTCTCCAAACGCATTAGGCAATCCTGCATTTGGATGCGCCGATGTATAAAACTCTGTTTCTTTAGCTAAACGTTGTAAATATGGCTGCAATAAATCGGCTCCTAGAGCGCAATTAAATCCAACACTTAATAATGGAATATGAGAAACTGAAGTTAAAAAAGCTTCAACCGTTTGACCAGACAATGTTCTTCCAGATGCGTCTGTAATAGTTCCAGAAACCATAATAGGAATTTTAAGTCCTCTTTCTTCTTGAACCTCATCTATAGCAAACAAACAAGCTTTTGCGTTTAGCGTATCGAAAATAGTTTCCACCAATAATATATCTACGCCGCCATCAAGTAAAGCTTCTGTTTGTTGTTTGTATGCAACACGTAACTCATTAAAGGTTACTGCACGATATTCTGGTCTGTTTACATCTGGAGATAGACTTGCAGTTCTATTTGTTGGACCAATACTTCCCGCTACAAAGCGTGGTTTAACTGGATTTGCTTTTGTGAATTCCTCAGCTACTTGTTTAGCTATTTTAGCCGACTCGTAATTTAACTCGTACACTAAATCTTCCATATCGTAATCTGCCATTCCTATAGTTGTTCCAGAAAACGTATTGGTTTCAACTATATCTGCTCCAGCTTCAAAATATTTAGCATGAACATCTGCAATAGCTTGGGGTTGGGTTAGCGACAACAAATCGTTATTTCCTTTTAGTGATGATGGGTAATCTTTAAAACGTTCGCCACGATAATCTTCTTCTGAAAAATTATAGCGCTGAAGCATTGTTCCCATTGCACCATCTAATACAAGAATTCGCTTTTTTAGCTCTTCGTTTATGTTACTCATTTTTTATACTTTTTATTTAATTTGATTTAGATTCTGCGTCAGAGCGCAGAATGACAAAAAATTAGAATTACAGCATCGACATTGATACATTTCTAAATTGAATATTTGCTACATTAATTTAACGCATTATTCAAATCTTTTATAATATCGTTTGCATGTTCTAATCCAACCGAAACACGAACTAAACTATCTGTAATTCCAACTTCCAATCGGTCTTCTAAATCTAATTTACTATGCGTTGTACTTGCTGGATGCGTTGCTATTGTTCTTGTATCTCCTAAATTAGCCGATAGAGAAATCATGTCTAATTTATCTAAAAACTGCTTTCCTGCTTCTAATCCACCTTTAATTTGAAAAGCCACAATATTTCCTCCTAATTTCATTTGCTTTTTAGCAATTTCATATTGTGGATGCGATTTTAGGAATGGATATTTTACACTTTCAACTTGAGGGTGATTTTCTAAAAACTCAGCTACTTTAACTGCATTTTCGCAATGTCTGTCTACACGAACATGTAACGTTTCTAAACTTTTAGATAAAACCCAAGCATTAAATGGCGATAATGCTGGACCCGTATTTCTTGAAAACAAATAAATCTCTCTAATTAAATCGGCTTGACCAACAGTTACGCCACCTAAAACACGACCTTGACCATCGATTAATTTTGTTGCTGAATGGATTACTAAGTGTGCTCCAAACTTGATTGGGTTTTGTAAATATGGTGTCGCAAAACAATTATCTATAATTAGAATTAAATTGTGCTTTTTAGCAATTTGTCCTAAAAGTTCTAAATCCAAAATATCTACTGCTGGATTTGTAGGACTTTCAGCATATAATATTTTTGTATTTGGCTGAATTAAACTTTCAATTTTTTCGACTTCATCAATTTTGAAATAACTAGTTTCAATATTCCATTTTGGTAAAAACTTTGTAAATAACGAATGTGTAGAACCAAATACAGAACGTGCAGAAATAATATGGTCTCCAGAATTTAACAATGCTGCAAACGTTGAAAACACTGCTGCCATTCCGGTTGCAAAAGCACAACCACTTTCTGCGCCTTCTAATAAACAGATTTTATCTACAAATTCCGATGTGTTTGGATTTGAAAATCGGCTATATAGGTTACGTTCTTTTTCTTCTGAAAAAGAAGCACGCATTTCTTCAGCATCATCGAAAACAAAACTTGATGATAAGTATATTGGATTAGAATGTTCTTGAAATTGAGAACGTTCTAATTGTGTTCTAATAGCATTAGTTTCAAAGTTATCGAATGTCATATCTTTTTGTTTTGTCGTTAGTTTTTTTTAGACTTAATAGTTCTCGACTACGCTCGAACTGACAGCTTAATATTATTTTAAATTTCGAACCTAAATTATCAGTTTCTATATTCTTTTGTCTTTATTCCTTTCTCTAAAGTCTTGGTTATTGATTCACGCCTCTTAGCTACTCTCCAAGTAAGAAAACAAACATCTTGTTTAAAAAAAAACTAATTATTCTTATCTGTTAATCTTAAAATATCTCCAAAAACACCTCTTGCAGTTACTTCTGCTCCTGCGCCAGCACCTTGGATTATTATAGGTTGGTCTCCATAAGATTCTGTGTAAATTTCGAATAACGAATCAGCGCCTCTTAATGCGCCTAGTGGCGATTCTTTTGGTACTGAAACTAATTTCACATCTAATTTCGCACCGTTTTCATCGGATAAATCACCGTACAAATCACCAACATAACGTAATACATGTCCTTCTTTTTGAGATGATTTTGTGGCGTTAAAGGAATCGTTTAATTGGTCGAATGATTTTAAAAACTCCGCTGTTTCTACTTCTCTTAATCCTACAGGAATTAAATTCTCTACGTTTACATCTTCCAATTCATTATGTAAATCTAATTCTCTAGCTAAGATTAATAATTTTCGTGCTACATCTGAACCACTTAAATCTTCGCGAGGATTTGGTTCTGTATAGCCTTTATCTAAGGCTTCTTGTAACACACCTGAAAACTTAACATCTTCAGCAGAAAATGTATTAAATATATAACTTAACGAACCAGAAAACACACCTCTAATTCTTACAATATTTTCTCCTGAATGATGTAATAACTTAATAGTATCTATTAACGGTAAACCTGCCCCAACGTTAGTTTCATATAAATAATTCTTTTGGTGTTTATTTAATGCTACACGTAATTCGTTATAAAAATCTAATTCGATTGTGTTTGCTATTTTATTAGATGATACTAAGTCGAAACCTTGCTCTACTAATTTTAAATAATTACTAACAAATTCTAAACTTGATGTATTATCTATAGCTATTAAGTTTTCTAAATGATGCGTTTCTGCATAAGCTGAAATATCATTTAAGTTGTATGATTTCCCGTTGTTAGCAATTTCTGATTTCCAATCTCCTGAAATACCATCTTTATTTAAAAGCACTTTTTTAGAATTGGCTATTGCAAAAATATTCAGCTTAATACTTTTACGTTTTTCAATTTTTTTAGCTGAAGCAATAATCTGTTCAATTAAAGTTCCTCCAACGGTTCCATGTCCAAAAATGGCTAAATTTACTTTTTTAGAAACTCCGAAAATTTCTCCGTGAATAACATTTAAAGCTTTATGTAATTGATTTTTTTTAATAACCAAACTTACATTTTCGCCTGTAATGGTATTGTTGAATAATAAAGGTTCGATTTGATTTTTTATTAAGGCATTAAACGGTTTATGGAAAGAACTTAAATTCTGACCAACAATTGAAATTACCGATACGTTATCTATCACAGAAATTTTATTAATATCTTTTAAATAAAAATCGTTTTCAAATTCGCGCTCTAAAGCTATTACTGCTTTTGTTGCATCTTCAGCAGAAATAATTAATCCTATACCTCTTTCTGAAGAACCTTGAGATACAATACTTACAGAGATATTATTTATACTTAATGCTGAAAATATTCTTGCATCTACACCAACTTTTCCTAATAAACCGCGACCTTCAATATTAATTAAAGCTACATTTTCTAAAACCGACAATGATTTTATTCCTTTTTTTGAGGTGTTTTTTGTGATTAATGTTCCGTCGTCTTCAGGATTAAAGGTATTTAGAATGCGTAATGGAATTTCTTTTTCGATTAATGGTACTATAGTTTTTGCATGAAGAATAGTTGTTCCAAAGTTGGCTAATTCGTTAGCTTCTGTGTAAGATAATTCTTTAATTTTCTTTGCGTCTTCAACTAAATCCGGATTTGCGGTGTAAATTCCATTTACATGCGTGTAATTTTGCAATTCTTCAGCATTTAAAAAATTAGCTAAAAGAGATGCTGTATAATTACTTCCATTTCTACCTAAAGTAGTGGTTTTATTAGCCTCGTTAGAACCAATAAATCCTGTAACTACATTTACTTTATCTTTATATTCTGTAAAATAATTGATTACGTTTTGACTTGATGTTTTATAATTTGGCTGTGCGTTTCCGTATACATCATCGGTTTTTATTAATAAACGTGCATCTGCTGCATTTGCATTTATACCTCTTTCGTTTAACAACCCAGAGATTAATTTAACCGAAATTAATTCGCCTTGTGCTAAAACTTCATCTTTATTTTTTTCGCTGTAATCTCCTAACAACTTTACACCTTCAAATATTTTTAAAAGTGTTTTAAATTCTGAAGATAAATCTACCGAAGAAATGGCTTCTTCTTGATAGTTTTTAAACGCTTCAAATTCTGAAATATAAGATTCTTGATTCATTGCTTTCTCAAGAATAGCCTCTAATTCATTAGTCGCATTTCCACGTGCCGAAACAACCACTGCAATATCTTGATTGGCTTTTACCTTATTTTCGATAATGTTTAAAACACGTTCTAAACCTTGTCCGTTTGATAGAGATTTACCTCCAAATTTTAATATTTTCATTCTATATAAGTACAAGCTTAATTAAATATTGGCTTGATTATTTTTTTTAGTTGTTCGTATTCTATTAAAAAAGCATCGTGCCCATGAATGGAATCGATAACATGATAACTAACTTCTTTTTTTAACTCTTTTAGCCTGTTGTAGCTTTCTTTAATATCTTCATCTGTAAAAAACTGGTCTGTATTTATACTAACTAAAGTGACTTTAGCTTGAATATTTTGAAGATTTTCAACATTTATAGTTCTTAATAAATGATTCATTAATTTATATGCGGATAATTGAAAACGTTTTTGCAATTTATTGCCATGATGAAACAACCAACTTTCTACATTAAAGACCTTTAATTCTTCATTTTTAGTTCTATTAAAACGTGCCTTAAATGAGCTAGGCGTTCTGTAGCATAACATGGCATGTAGACGTGCATCGTGAATTGGCTGACTTGAATTTAACAACATTTGCTCTTGAATTAAACAATTAGCAATAATCCAATCTGAAGACACATTGTGAGTTGCTACTGGAATTAAATGTTTAGTAACATCTGGCTTTAATTCTGCCATTTGCCAAGATATTCCGCCACCAAGCGAACCACCAATTATGGCATAAACTTGGTTTATTTTTAATACTTTTAAGCCAGATATAAATAGTTCTGCAATATCTTTTACTGAAATACTTTTGTAATCTTCAATTAAAAAACCATCATATCCATTTCCAGGAATATTAAAAGCTAAAACTGTGTATTTATTAGTATCGATAGCTTTATCATTTCCTATTAAATCTTTCCACCAACCGTTTTCACCACAAACTGTTGAGTTTCCAGTTAAGGCATGATTTACTAAAACAATTGGCGCATCATATAATGGTTTTCCAAATGTCTCGTAAGACAACTGAAACACTTTATTGTTATGCTTTACAGATATGTGATTTAAGGATTTCAAAAAGTAGTTATATCTAAGTTAAATTTGAAACCTATCAGGTTTAGAAAACATGATAGGTTTGATAATGTATTATATTTCTATAGAAGCTTTTATTAAACTAAAGACGTCTTTCAAGTCGGCCTTTAAATCTTCAATATTTTCGATTCCAACAGATAACCTAATTAAATCTTTAGTTACACCTGTACGTTCTTGGTCTGCATCACTTAACTGCTGATGCGTTGTACTTGCAGGATGAATAATTAAGGATTTTGTATCTCCAATGTTTGCCAATAATGAAAACAGTTTGGTTTTATCTGCGATTAATTTAGCACCATCGTAGCCGCCATCTACACCAAAAGTAACAACGCCACTTTGACCTTTTGGTAAATATTTTTTAGCTAAATTTTTATATGGACTAGTTTCTAAAGCTGGATAATTTACCCAGTTAACAATAGATTGTTCTTGTAACCATTTGGCTAATTCTAATGCGTTCTGACTGTGTTTTTTAATACGTATTTCTAAAGTTTCTAAACCTTGTATAATTTGAAATGCATTAAATGGACTTAAAGCACCACCATAATCACGCAAACCTTCAATTCTAACTTTAGCAATAAAAGCAGCTTCTTTTAAAACCTCGCTATAAACTAAACCGTGATAACCAGCTGATGGCTCAGTAAATTCAGGGAATTTTCCGTTAGTCCAATCAAACGTACCAGCATCAATAATTGCGCCACCTAAAGCTGTTCCGTTTCCATTAATATATTTAGTTAACGAATGGATTACAATGTTTGCACCATAGGCTATAGGGTTTAATAAACTTGGTGTAGCAACCGTATTATCTACAATAAAAGGCACTTTAAAAGCTTTGGTGTGTTTTGAAATAGCCTCTAAGTCTAACACATCTAATTTTGGATTTCCCAAAGACTCCACAAAAACCGCTCTTGTATTTTCTTGAAAAGCGTCTTTAAAATTTTCGGGATTTGAGGCATCTACAAAAGTGGTTGTAATTCCGTGTCTTGGTAACGTTACATTTAACAAATTAAATGTCCCACCATATAAACTACTTGATGCAACAATATGGTCTCCAGCTTTTAATAGTGTTAGTAACGTTGTAGAAATAGCCGAAGTTCCAGATGCTGTTGCAACTGCAGCGATTCCGCCTTCTAAAGCTGCTACTCGTTTCTCTAAAACATCTGTAGTTGGGTTGTTAAGTCGTGTGTAAATGTAACCAGGTTGGGTTAAATTAAAACGTCTGGCTGCATTATCTGAATCGTCAAACACATATGCTGAAGATTGATAAATTGGCACAGTTCTTGTTCCGCCATTTTCATTTACATTGTGTCCTGCGTGCAACGCTTTGGTTGCAAAATTTTGTGTACTCATTTTTCTGTTTTTTTGAGTTAATAATGATTAAAACAAAAAGTCAAAATAAGCTTCAATACTGAAGCATACCTTTTAGAAAAATATTATAAGAATTTGTAATTGTAGATGAACAATTACATTAAGTTATCTATCCAAACTTTAATAAATGAATAAAAGTTTAGGTAGAATTTAGCACCTTCATTACTATGTGTAAAGGGTTGCTAAGACATCAACGGGTCTATTCCCTCAGCCTTTCTTGATAACATTTCAGTAAGTTTTTGAACTTTATTGAGTGCAAATATTGCAACATAAAAAGTTATAATCCAAATTTGATTTAGATTATTTATCTAAAATAAGTGAATTTTAGATTTATTTTTAGATTTATTTTCTGCCGAATTTGCTATTTACAGATTTAAAATAAAGCCCTAAACTAAAAAGTCAAATAAAGCAGGTTTATCATTAAGGTAATCGCCGTAAAATTTACGTGATTTCATTTTTTGAACTAAAGGCTCAAAATCTTCAGCAGATTTAAGCTCTATACCAACAACTGCAGAACCATTTATTCTATTTGTTTTCTTAGTATATTCAAAATGAGTAATGTCATCATTTGGACCTAAAATCTCTGCTACAAATTCTTTTAATGCGCCTGCACGTTGAGGAAATTTCAGCATAAAATAATGCTTTAAATTAGATTGCAATAAAGCACGTTCCTTAATTTCGGCAGTTCTAACAATATCGTTATTACTTCCGCTAACCACACAAACTACGTTTTTGCCTTTAATTTCATCTTTTAAATGATTTAAAGCTGTAATACTTAAAGCTCCTGCAGGTTCTACTACAATTGCTTCGTTATTATACATATCTAAAATAGTCTGGCATATTTCGCCTTCAGGCACCGTAATTACACGATCTAAAAACGTTTTACAAATCTCAAAGTTTAAATCGCCTACACGTTTAACTGCAGCTCCATCTACAAAACTATCAATATCTTCAATAGTTGTGTTTTTATTTTTTCTAATTGAAGTAGACATAGATGGTGCACCCTGTGGCTCTACACCAATAATTTTAGTGTTTGGAGATAACACCTTAAATACAGAAGATAATCCAGAAGATAATCCACCGCCGCCAACTGGAACAATAACAAAATGAATTGGATGCATTACAGCTTGGTCTATAATCTCTAAACCTACAGTTGCCTGACCTTCAATAACTTTTTCATCGTTAAAAGGATGAATAAATGCTTTTTTTAATCGTTCGCACTCTATAACTGCTGCATCATAGGCATCGTCGTAAGTATCACCAACCAAAACCACATCTACAAACTCTTCACCAAACATTTTAACTTGATTAATTTTTTGATTTGGTGTTGGAGTTGGCATATAAATTGTTCCATGAATTTTTAACAACTTACAAGATAAAGCCACACCTTGAGCATGGTTTCCTGCACTAGCACAAACAATACCATTTTGACTTAAATTAGTTTCTAAAGAGGCCATTTTATTATAAGCACCACGAATTTTATACGACCTTACGGGTTGTAAATCTTCGCGTTTAAAATAAATAGAGGCCTCAAAAGTTTTTGAGTATAAATGATTATGCATTAATGGTGTTAAAACTGCAATGCCATTTAAACGTTGCGCTGCAGTTTCTACATCTTTTAATTGTGGTAAGTAAGTTTGTTTTAAACTCATAATAAATTCTTATGCTGTTTTTATCACTTTCATTGCTGTCATTGCTTCACGCAAAGTTTTTCCAATTTTCTCAATAGGATGATTTCTAATGGCATCATTCACAGCTATTAATTCTAAATTATCTACACTATTAGATGTTGCGTAAGATTCACCAATAACATTTAATTCTACAGAATTCATAAAATCTGTTAATAAAGGTTTACAAGCATGGTCGAATAAATAACAACCATATTCTGCAGTATCAGAAATTACACGATTCATTTCGTACAATTTCTTTCTTGCGACTGTATTTGCTATTAATGGCAATTCGTGAAGCGACTCATAATATGCAGATTCTTCAACTATACCAGAAGCTACCATTGTATCAAATGCTAATTCTACACCAGCTTTAACAAAAGCAATCATAACTACACCATGGTCAAAATATTCTTGTTCATTTATTACATTAGCTGTAGCTGTAGATTTTTCAAATGCTGTGTTTTCGGTTAAACCTCTCCAAGTTAATAGATTCTTATCATCATTATTCCAATCTTCCATCATGGTATTAGAAAAATGACCCGACATAATATCGTCCATATGCTTATTGAATAAGGGTTTTAATAACACCTTTAATTCTTCGGCTAATTGAAATGCTTTCACCTTTGAAGGATTATTTAAACGATCCATCATAGTTGTAATACCACCATGCTTTAATGCTTCGGTTATAGTTTCCCAACCGTATTGAATTAATTTAGATGCATACGTTTGGTCTGCACCTTTTTCTACCATTTTATCAAATAATAAAATAGAAGCTGTTTGTAACACACCACATAAAATGGTTTGTTCTCCCATTAAATCACTTTTTACCTCAGCTACAAAAGACGATTCTAAAACACCTGCTTTATGTCCACCAGTTGCTACAGCATAAGCTTTAGCTTGTTCCCAACCTTTTTTTTCTGGGTCGTTTTCTGGATGAACAGCAATTAATGTTGGCACTCCAAATCCGCGTTTATATTCTTCGCGAACCTCACTTCCTGGACATTTTGGTGCAACCATGATTACGGTTAAATCTTCACGAATTTCTTCGCCTTCTTCAACAATATTAAAACCGTGAGAATAAGATAATGTTGCCCCTTTTTTCATTAATGGCATAATGGTTTTTACTACATTTCCATGTTGCTTGTCTGGCGTTAGGTTTAATACTAAATCTGCCGATGGAATTATTGTTTCGTAATTTCCAACCTTAAAATCATTTTCGGTTGCATTTTTAAACGACTGACGTTTTTCTGTAATAGCTGCATCTCTTAAAGCATAAGAAATATCCAAACCAGAATCGCGCATATTTAAACCTTGATTTAAACCTTGCGCTCCACAACCAATAATTACTATTTTTTTATTTTTTAAGACTGAAACACCATCTTGAAACTCGTCTTGTCCCATAAAGCGACATTTAGATAATTGTGCTAATTTTTGACTTAATGATAATGTATTAAAATAATTTGCCATGCTGTTTTTTTTATGCGTTGAATAAGTTCAACATTTTTGAAATTTCCATACGTTCTTTAGACACTGCAATGCGTCCTGCACGTGTAAACTGTAAAATTTCGTAAGTATTTAATGCGTTATATAATGTTTCTATTTCTTCTTTTCTACCTGATTTTTCAATCACAAAAAAATCTTTATTTACGGTCACTAATTGCGCGTTATTTTCTTTTATGATATTCTGAATTTGAGGTGTTTCAAACAATAAGTCGGATTTCATTTTAAACAAACACGATTCTTGATAAATAATCTCATCATCGGTATGATAATAAGCTCTAATTACCTCAACTTGCTTTTCGATTTGACCAATCACTTTTTTCATTTGCTCCTCGGTCACTTCAACTAAAATAGTCCACTTGGTTACGTTTTCTATTTCTGAAATTGAAGAATTTATACTCTCAATATTAATATGTCTTCTCTGAAAAATAGCCGAAACTCGGTTTAATAACCCAATGTTATTTTCGGTATAAATTGATATTGTATATATTATTTCTTTACTCATTCTTTTTTGTATCTATGTATCCTTGAGCGCAGTCGAGAGGTTAAGGTCTCGACTGCGCTCGACCAGACAGCTTTATCATTTACTCTAAACGGATTTCTGAAACACTTGCACCTGTTGGAATCATTGGGAAAACATTATTCTCTTTACCAACCATAACTTCTAAAAAGTAAGCGTCTTTACTTTTAATCATGTCTTCTACAGCTTGTGCTAAATCTTCTCGTTTTACTACTTTTTTAGCTTCAATTGAATAACCTTCGGCAATTTTAACAAAGTTTGGGTTAACCATTTCTGTTGATGCATAACGTTTATCAAAAAACAACTGTTGCCATTGTCTTACCATTCCTAAAAACTCGTTATTTAACACCACGATTTTAACAGGTGTTTTGGTTTGAAAAATGGTTCCTAATTCTTGAATGGTCATTTGATAACCACCATCGCCAATTATAGCTACTACTTCTCTATTTGGCTCTGCTATTTTAGCGCCAATTGCTGCTGGTAATGCAAAACCCATAGTTCCTAATCCACCAGACGTAATATTACTTTTAGTTTCTTTAAACTTAGCGTAACGACAAGCCACCATTTGATGTTGACCAACATCACTAACAATAGCCGCTTTAGCATCTGTTTGAATATTGATTTGCTCAATAACTTCCGCCATAGTAATTTCTGCTACTTCTGGCTTTAAATCGTCGTTAATAACTTTCTCTAATTCGATTGCATACAAATCTTTAAATTCTTGCAGCCAAGCGTTATGATTTGTCGCATTTATTTCTGGTAATAGTTTTGCTAACGTATCTTTAACGTTACCTAAAACTGCTACATCTGCTTTTACGTTTTTATTGACTTCGGCTGGGTCAATTTCAAAATGAATAACTTTAGCTTGAGATGCATAACGACTTAAATCACCTGTAACTCTATCGTCAAAACGCATTCCAATAGCAATTAAAACATCGCACTCATTAGTCAACTTATTTGGTGCATAATTTCCATGCATACCAACCATTCCTACATTAAGATCATGAGATGTTTCTAATGCTGAAGCTCCTAATATAGTCCAAGCTGAAGGAATTCCTGCTTTTTCAATAACGGCTTTAAATTCCGCTTCAGCTTCACCTAAAATAACGCCTTGTCCCCAAACAATTAATGGTTTTTTTGCGTTATTTATTAATTCTGCTGCTGCCTTTATTGAGCCAGATTTAGTTTCTGGAACTGGCACATAACTTCTAATATGATTACATTTTTGGTAAGAAAAATCAAACTCTTCAAATTGAGCATCTTTAGTTATATCTATTAAAACCGGACCTGGACGACCACTTTTTGCGATGTAAAATGCTTTAGCTAAAACCGAAGGAATATCGGCAGCCTTTGTAATTTGATGATTCCATTTAGTTACTGGTGTAGAAATCCCAACAATGTCGGTTTCTTGAAAAGCATCAGTTCCTAACAAATGTGACGCTACTTGACCTGTAATACAAACCATTGGTGTAGAATCTATTTGCGCATCTGCTAAACCTGTTACCAAATTTGTAGCGCCTGGACCAGATGTTGCAGTAACAACACCACATTTCCCTGAAATACGCGCGTAACCTTGAGCTGCGTGAGTTGCACCTTGCTCGTGACGTGTTAATACATGTTTAAGTTGGTTTTGATAACCATATAATTTATCGTAAAGAGGCATAATTGCGCCACCAGGATAACCAAAAATGGTATCTACACCTTCAGCTAAAAGACATTTAATAATAGCCTCTGCTCCAGATAGTCTTTTAGTTGAAGACAAATCTTCTTTTTGTTTATTTATAGTTTGAGTTTCTTTCATATACTCTTTTTTTTTCTTCTTATGCTTCAGTATTATTTCTCGATAAACCTGACTTTATCGATTATGAGATTCCTGCCTGCGCAGGAATTAATTAAAATTCATCAGTCACACAACCTTTTGAAGCTGAAGACACTGTTTTTGCATATTTGTATAAAACACCACGTTTAAATTTTAATTCTGGTGCTTTCCATGATTTTTTTCTTTGGTTTAATTCTTCCTCTGAAACTTCAAGAATAATAGAATTTGTTTCAGCATCTATAGTAATAACATCGCCATCTTTAACTAAAGCAATTGTTCCGCCTTCTTGTGCTTCTGGTGTGATATGTCCTACAACAAAACCATGCGTTCCACCAGAGAATCTTCCGTCTGTAATTAAGGCTACATCTTTACCTAATCCTGCACCCATAATTGCTGCAGTAGGCTTTAACATTTCTGGCATTCCTGGTCCACCTTTTGGTCCTTCGTAACGAATAACAACCACATCGCCTTTAGATACTTTTCCGTCACGAATACCATCATTTGCAGCATATTCTCCTTCAAAAACTCTAGCTTTTCCTGAGAATTTTAAGCCTTCTTTTCCTGTTATTTTAGCAACGCTACCTTCTTCTGCTAAATTACCATACAACATTCTTAAATGTCCAGAGATTTTAATTGGCTCCTCAATAGGTTTAATTACATCTTGACCTTTGGTTAAATCTTTAACCTCTGCTAAATTTTCTGCTACTGTTTTTCCTGTAACGGTTAAGCAATCGCCATGAATTAAGCCTTTTTCTAACAAATATTTTAAAACAGCAGGAATTCCTCCAACAGCATGAACATCTTCCATTAGGTATTTTCCACTCGGCTTTAAGTCGGCTAAAAATGGTGTTGTATCACTTATTTTCTGAAAATCCTTCAAGGTGAAATCAATATCCGCAGCTCTTGCAATTGCTAAAAAGTGTAGCACTGCATTTGTAGAACCACCAAGAATGGTAACTAATCTTACTGCATTTTCTAAAGATTTGCGAGTAATAATATCCGATGGTTTTATATCTTTTTCAAGTAATAAACGCATGGCTTCACCAGCTTTTACACTTTCAGTTTTTTTAGCATCGCTTAATGCAGGGTTAGACGAGTTAAAAGTTAATGTCATTCCTAAAGCCTCGATTGCAGACGCCATAGTATTTGCAGTGTACATTCCACCACAAGCCCCAGCTCCAGGACATGCCTTTTCTACAATACTTTGATATTCGTCTTCTTTCATGGTTCCAGCAACTTTGCTTCCCCAAGCTTCGAAAGCAGAAACTACATCTAATCTCTGTCCGTTATGGCAACCAGAATCAATTGTTCCACCATACACCAAAATACTAGGTCTATTTAAACGAATCATTGCCATTAAAGCACCAGGCATATTTTTATCGCAACCAACAACGGTTACTAAACCATCGTAACTCATGGCTTGTACTACAGTTTCCATAGAATCTGCAATAACATCTCTAGAAGGTAAGGAATAACGCATTCCCGGAGTTCCCATAGAAATACCATCACTAACACCAATCGTATTAAAAATTAGACCAATAATATCTTTGTTTTTTGTGCCTTGTTTGGTAAGTTTTGCTAAATCATTTAAGTGCATGTTACACGGATTACCTTCGTAACCTGTACTTGCGATACCTATAATAGGTTTATTAAAATCTTCTTTAGTTAACCCAATAGCGTGCAACATAGCTTGTGCTGCTGGTTGCGTATCGTCTTGAGTTACTGTTTTGCTGTATTTATTAAGCATTTTGTGTTTGTTTTTGACGTTGTTCTAAAACTTCGTCTTGATAAAGTTTCATTAATTTGGCTCCAAAAGTAGTTTCAAAAGCTTTTGGAAATTTATAATCGTCTATAGATTCTAAACCTACAACTTCAGCTGCAGTTCCTGTAAAAAAAGCAGAATCTGCGTTCTTAAATTCATCTATAGTAAATAGTTTTTCTTCTACTGAAATGCCTTCATCTTTACAAATTTGCATTACAGTTTGACGTGTAATTCCAGGCATAATATTTCCTTTTTTAGGCGTATATAATTTTCCATCTTTTTCCATAAAAACATTTGCTCCAGAACATTCTGCTACGTTTCCGTGCATGTCTAAAAGTAACGCCTCGTCAAAACCAGCAGATTTAGCTTCGTTGGTTGCTAGGATTGAATTTGTGTAGTGACCTGTAATTTTAGCATCTACGAAACAAGATTTTGGGTTTGGCCTCTCAAAAGAAGAGGTTTTTACACGTAGTAATTTATCGCCCATATATTTTCCCCAAGCCCAACATTGAATGGTCAGGTTAGCTTCTGAAGATGTGCGTAAACTCATGTCTGCTCCAGCAGTTATTAATGGTCTAATGTAAGCGTCTTCCAAATTATTTTTCTCTAATAATTGGTAGGTAAGTTTTACTAATTCTTCCACTGAATAATTAAAAGGAATCCCCATAACATCTGCGCCGTATTTTAAGCGTTTATAATGATCTTCCGCTCTAAAAATTCGCGTTCCATTTTTTGTTTTATAAGCTCTAACCCCTTCAAAAACACCATTTCCGTAATGTAATGTTTGTCCGTAAGTTTCTAATAAAACGTCTTTTGGATTTTTAAATTCTCCGTTATGGAATACTACACTGTTCTCGTTGTAATACATAATTCACCTTTATTTAATTCAAAAAAAAAGCCTTCCAAAAAGGAAGGCTGAATATATAATTTATACAATACCATTCCTTATCGCTTGTTTAAAGCAATAATAGAAATGATAATAATGTTTGTTTGTTGTCTCATATATAGTACAAATATTGGACATTAAAAACATAAACACAAAATTTAACGACATTATTTACCATATTCAACTTTTTTTTACATTAAATTAAATTTAAGTCTAAAAAATCTAAAAATTAACAACTAAAACAGCTTTCCTTTAACAAAACACAAATTGGCATACAACTAAATGTTTTTTAACATACAATTTTATCTTTCAATTTTTTTATTCTAATAATAGTACATAGATTTGCAATCTATTACAGAGGAATGATTTGTTCTGATTGCAACCTCTTTAAAAAATTGCTAAAGCAGTAAAATACTCCTCTAGCAATTGCAATCTTATTTTTATTAATTTTTATAATAATTTAAGTTTACAATTATGTCATATTTATTTACATCCGAAAGTGTTTCTGAAGGTCATCCAGATAAAATCGCCGACCAAATTAGTGATGCATTAATCGACAATTTTTTAGCATTTGATAAAAACTCTAAAGTAGCTTGCGAAACGCTTGTAACTACTGGTCAAGTTATTCTTGCAGGAGAAGTTAACTCTAATACCTACTTAGACGTACAACAAATTGCAAGAGATGTAATTAACAAAATTGGTTATACAAAAAGTGCTTACATGTTTGATGGTAGCTCTTGTGGTGTACTTTCTGCAATACACGAACAATCTCCAGACATTAATCAAGGTGTTGTTAGAGTAAACCCAGAAGACCAAGGTGCTGGAGACCAAGGAATGATGTTTGGTTACGCAACTGATGAAACTGAAAACTACATGCCTTTAGCGTTAGAGTTATCGCATAGACTTTTAAAGGAATTAGCTGAATTACGTCGTGAAAACAAAGACATTACTTATTTAAGACCAGACGCTAAATCTCAAGTTACTATTGAGTACTCTGATGATAATGTACCACAACGTATTGATGCTATTGTATTATCTACACAACATGATGATTTTGATGCTAGCGATGATGTGATGCTTGCTAAGATAAAAAAAGACATTGTTGAGATTTTAATCCCAAGAGTTGTTGCTAAATTACCCGTACACATTCAAACTTTATTTACAGACAATATTACTTACCACATTAACCCAACAGGTGTTTTTGTAATTGGTGGACCACATGGCGATACTGGATTAACCGGACGTAAAATTATAGTTGATACTTATGGAGGAAAAGGTGCGCATGGTGGTGGTGCATTTTCTGGAAAAGACCCAAGTAAAGTAGATAGGTCTGGTGCTTATGCTACTAGACATATTGCTAAAAATTTAGTTGCGGCTGGATTATGTAAAGAAGTTTTAGTACAAGTTAGTTATGCTATTGGTGTTGCAAAACCAACTAGTATTAACGTAGAAACTTATGGAACTGCCACTATTAATAAGACTGACGGAGAAATTAGCAAAATAGTAGAATCTATTTTTGATATGCGTCCTTACTTTATTGAGCAACGCTTAAAATTAAGAACACCTATTTATTCTGAAACTGCTGCATACGGACATATGGGAAGAACTCCTGAAATAAAAACGGTCACGTTTACGAACCCAATGGGTGAAACTGTTAGCGAAGAAGTAGAAACATTTACATGGGAAAAATTAGACTATGTAGATACTATTAAAAAAGCATTTAGCTTATAATTGATATCTTAAAACTATATAAAAAAAAAGACCTTTCTAAATTTGAAAGGTCTTTTTTGTTTAACTGACTTAATTATTTCAGGTTGTCTAAGTAACAAACAATATTTCTAAAAGCTTACTTCGCCTTATATTTCATAGGTAAATGCACTACTTTTTTAGTTTCAAAAAATTCTTCTTCAAAGAAATCTGGGATATCGTAAATGGTTGTTGTTTTGTAATCTTGTAATTCTTCAGATAAATCGCCACCTTTTAAATATAATATTCCGTTACGTAGCTCATGCTTATTGTCTTTTGCAATTCTACCTTTTACCCAATGTACAAATGTTGGCATTGCTGCAACTGCACGACTTAGAATAAAATCGTAATTGTCTTTAATTTCTTCAACTCTAGTATGGGTTACTTTTACGTTTTGTAATTCGCATCCAGCAACCACTTCTCTAACAACATTAAGTTTTTTATTGATACTATCTACCAAATGAAACTGACATTCAGGAAACAGAATAGCTAAAGGAATCCCAGGAAATCCGCCACCAGTTCCAACATCCATTAATTTAGAACCATCTTTAAAATCTACCACTTTTGCAATAGCTAAAGAATGTAGCACGTGTCTTAAATACAATTCGTCTATATCTTTTCTAGACACCACATTAATTTTTAGGTTCCAATCTTGGTATAAAGCTTCCAATTTTGCAAATTTCTTAATTTGGTCTTCGGTTAAATTCGGAAAATATTTTAAAATCAGTTCCATGTTAGATATAATGTTAATTTCTGCAAAAATATCATTTTAACATCAAATATTGATTTAAAAGCAACGTTTATTAATTATCTTTGATGCAGAATCAAATGACTTGCAATCATTTTATTTAATTTACTATGAAAAAACAAACAGTTACTTTTCCAAGAACAGACCCTACAAAGTTCTTCAAAACACTTAACAGTAGAGTTAACACTTACTTTAAAGAAAATCAAATTAAACGTACGGGAGATTGGCGCATTTGGCTAAAAACTATTGTGTTATTTGCTGCTTTTATTGCCCCATACATTTTAATTTTAACATTAGACATTCCGGTTTTGGCGCATTTATTACTTACCGTGCTAATGGGAATTGCTATGGCAGGTATTGGAATGAATGTAATGCATGATGGAAACCACGGTGCTTTTTCTAATAAACCATGGGTTAATCGCTTAATGGGAAGCAGTATTTATATTCTTGCTGGTAACGTTTATAATTGGCAAGTACAACACAATGTTTTACACCATACTTACACTAATATACATGGACACGACGAAGATTTAGAAGCAGGACGTATTTTACGTTTCTCTAAACATACAGAATGGCAAAGTCATCACAGGTTTCAACATTTTTACTCGGTTTTATTATATGGTTTATTAACTATAAACTGGGCAATTACTACAGATTTCCAACAGATGTACCGATACATGAAACGTAAATTATCATACGGAAAGTTTCCAAATCCAATTGTAAACTGGAGTAAATTAGTTATTTCTAAAATCCTTTACGTAGCCATTTGGATTGTAATTCCAATAGTTTTTACAGATTTAACTTGGTGGGTTGTTTTATTAGGTTTCTTTATTATGCATTATACGGCAGGGCTTATTTTAAGTGTTGTTTTTCAATTAGCGCATGTTATGGAAGAAGCAGAAATGCCTCTACCAGAAGAAGATGGAAAAATGAAAAACATTTGGGCTATTCACCAACTAAACACAACGGTTAATTTTGGTGCAAAAAGCAAAATAATAAATTGGTATACCGGAGGATTAAATCACCAGGTTGAGCATCATATTTTCCCAAATATTAGTCATGTACATTATAATAAAATTGGAGAAATTGTAAAAAACACTGCCAAAGAATTTAATTTACCATACAAGGAATATAAAACCACACGTAAAGCAATTATTGCTCATTTTAAGCATTTAAAACAAATGGGAACTAATCCCGCTTTACAACAAGCTTAATTTTTACACATGAAATCAAATCCGTTATCAGAACGAATTTTAAACATGGCAACTTCTGCCACATTAGCTATGGCTGCAAAAGCTAGAGAACTAAGAGAAGAAGGAAAAGATATTATTGGTTTAAGTCTTGGAGAGCCAGACTTTAATACACCAGATTTTATTAAAGAAGCAGCTATAAACGCTATAAACGAAGATTATAATTCTTACACTCCAGTAGATGGCTATGTAGAATTAAAACAAGCGGTTATAACTAAGTTTAAAAGAGATAACAACTTAGAATACACATTGCCTCAAATTGTAGTTTCTACAGGAGCAAAACAATCTTTAGCTAACATAGCTTTAGTAATGCTAAATACTGGTGATGAAGTTATTTTACCTTGCCCATACTGGGTAAGTTATGCTGATATTGTAAAACTTGCTGAAGGTGTTCCTATGGAAGTAAAGACATCTATTGACACAGATTTTAAAATGACGCCAGCGCAATTGGAAGCTGCAATTACACCAAAAACTAAAATGGTTTGGTTTAGTTCGCCATGTAACCCAAGTGGTTCTTCTTATAGTGCAGAAGAATTAGAAGCTTTAGCAGTTGTATTAAGAAAACATCCAAATATATTTGTGGTTTCAGATGAAATTTACGAGCATATTAATTATACAGGAAAAGCTCATGCTAGTATGGCTGGAATAGATGGTATGTTTAACAACACTATTACAGTTAATGGTGTTTCTAAGGCGTTTGCCATGACTGGTTGGCGTGTTGGTTACATTGGTGCTCCAGATTGGATTGCACGTGCTTGTAACAAAATGCAAGGTCAAATTACTAGTGGAACCAACTGTATTGCACAACGTGCCGTTATTACAGCATTAAACGCGTCTCCAAGTAAAGTAAAATACATGATAGATGAATTTAAAATTCGCCGTGATTTAGTATTAGACTTATTAGGTAACATTGATGGCTTTAAAACAAATACACCTGAAGGTGCTTTTTACGTATTTCCAGACGTTTCTTTTTTCTTCGGAAAAACATTACGTGGAAAAACTATAAATAACGCTACAGATTTCTCTCTATATCTTTTAGAAGAAGCTTTAGTTGCAACCGTTTCTGGTGATGCTTTTGGTAATCCAAATTGCTTACGTATATCTTACGCTGCAAGTCAAGACCAAATTAAAGAAGCTATTAAACGTATTGCAGAAGTTGTAAAATAACAACTTCTAATAAAATTTAAAAAAGGCTAATACTTTACGGTATTAGCCTTTTTTTATGCTTTAAATTAAGCAAAATATATTAAAGTTGAAATTATAACAATTAAAAGCACAGACAATAAAACCACTTGTTTGGTTCGTCTTTGTTTTTGCTCTTTTTGAAGTTTCGTTCTTAGTTTTATAATATCATGTTTTGAAGCTTTAGGTAGATTATATTCCGTTTTCCCGGATTCATTTCCTGTTAAACCAAAACCTCTTTTCCTGTGTTTTTTCAATAAACTTCTATTACTTTTCATAACAGAAATCGCATGCTGTACTGCGCCGAAACTCATAATATATTCATTTAGTTATAAATATATGTAGCTAATTCTGAAGAAATGTTACATGATTAACTAAAAAAACCTCATCACATTTCTGTAAAGAGGTTTTTAGAATTAAAATTAGTTAGTTATCTAGTTGGTTATTTTTTAACAAATCGCTTAGACGTTTTTATACCATTTATATCTTCAATTAAAATTAAATATACACCTGATCGCAATCTAGAAACATCTATTGAAGTTAATTTACTTTCAATTACTTTTTGACCAACCAAATTGAAAATTTCAGCCTTATTTAATCTATTATTCATTCTAATATTAATTTTAGATGATGTAGGATTAGGGAATAATGACATATTAGCTTGTTCTTCAAAAGTAGCAGTATTAAGTGTACTTGTAGAACCGTATTCGTATGGTCCCATATCTACTGTTGTATTAAATATTCTCTGATTGAATAATAAATCTGCATTTATTCCTGTAGGCACTTTACTATTATCTCCTGCATTTATTGCTGGCGAAGCTGCTGTTAATGTATAATCGTTATTTCCAGCATCTGTAAATAATGGATTAAAGCTACTTGTATTAGTTAAATAGGTTAGGTTAGAAAAATTATCTTCATCTATAGAATTATTAACCACTGTAAGATTTGGCATAGAAACATGACCTTTATTAACTGCTAAAGTGGTAGCATTACTTGCTCCTTCATTATTATAAAAAATACTATTATTAATGGTTGCATTATGTGTACTACTACCATCTGTTCGTCTTGCCAAAGACAATGTTCCTCTTTCCGAACCAGCTTGCGTACCAATATCTGTATTATTTGCAAACGTACAATTAGTGATTGTAGTTGTTAAACTTGAATTACTACCACTTGCACGAATCCAAGCAGCACTTCCAGTATACCCTAAGCTACTTCCATTATTTGCAGACCTACTATTAGTAAAAAGTGTGTTTGTAATATCAACAGTAGCAGTTCTATTATTACCTACAAGTAAATATAAACCACTTCCATAGCGACTTAAGTTATTATCAAAAACACAGTTTTCTATTGTTAGTACTGCATTTATGTTAAAACTAGCTCTTATTGCGCCACCTGTTAATCCCATATTATTAAGAAACTTACAGTTTTTAAGGGTAAGATTATTTACATTTTCTGCGACTAATAAACCAGAACCTGAACCGTTTGGTGCTGATCCATTTGCATGACCATCTTTTATCTCTAATCCATCTAATACTATTCCGTTACCGGAAACACTTACTACATGATATGAATTATCTGATCTAGAAGAATTTGTAAAATCAACTCCAGTATCATCTCCATTTAAATCACCAGATAATATGGTTTGATTGTTTATTAAATCTCTTTGTAAAACTGATGTTTCTGTGCCATCAAATCCTCCATAAATTTGTATATTTTCTGCTGCTATATTAAATGTAGCTGATCTTGCTGTAATTGAAGGTTTATAAGTTCCAGCTGCAACCCAAATCTCAGTTGTAGTAGTTCCAGCAGCATTTAAAGCATCTGACAAACTAGTTGAAGCGTTAGTCCAAGAATCTCCACTTCCATTACCTCCAGAAACATTAGCATTGACATAATATTTAGATAAAGGTGTTTGTATTGAAAAACTTTTTACAGATACTTTTCCACCATCTAAATAAGTGACATACATATCTCCATTTACTGGATTAGTTTCCATTGAGGTAAAGAAATTAGCTGTTGATGTCACTAATCCAATAGAAGGTAATACTGTCCAAAATTGACCAGAAACATTATATTTTTGGAACACTAAATTTTCGTTATTATCTGAAAACATTAAATATAAGTTATTGTCTGCTGAACTCTCTCTAAACTTTAAGATGTTATTAGTGTTATTAATGGTATTTAATGGTTGTGGTTGTGCTGTATTAGTATCTCCATTACCAAAAATTAGATCTGGATAAGGTGTTGGATTGGTAGTTGCATTGTATGGAGCTGTGTCATTTGTTACAAAATAATTTGTACCTGCAATTCCTGAAACCTCTAGAGTCCTAGATGGATAATACCCTAAAACAAATTCATCTGCATTAGTATTATTTAAAACTGTATGCTTTCTAATATAACCTTGATAACTCGAACCACTTCCAACGTGCTCAGAGTAGAAATAATTATCATAATCTGTAAAGTCTAATCTTAAATTTGGTTCTGATCTTCCTATATCTATGTTCCAATTGTTAGTACTAACAAAAGTTGCAAAAGCTGCTTGCCTGCCTGCTCCTCCTCCAATTACCCCTGCTAATCTAGGATTACCGCTACTGTCAAATTGCATTTGAATACCATAAGAATACAATCCACTATTAAAATAGATACTTGTTCCTTCTGAGACCCAAGAAGAACCATCATATCTAAATACATCTACAGTACTTCCTGTCCCAGAAGCACTTCTCTTTAAAGCAACCCACGGTTCTTGAGTCACTGGATTAATATTAATTGTTAAATTGTTATGTCCTTGAGTAGAAACTACACCTCCAATACTAACCCAATTATTACCATCAAATTTTTCTACTTTAACCTCTTGGTTTGCAGGATTATGATAAACTAAATAGGGTTGTCCTGAAGCATCAAAAGTAATTTCTGCAGTGTCTGCAAAATCTGTAAACTGTGGTGCACCTACTTGAGACCAATTTTGACCATAAGACAAACTACTTACCACAAGTAGTATTAAAAGTATTCTTGTTTTCATAATAAAAAGGGTTTGTTAATTATGAAACAAAGATGCTAAAGCTATTAAGGAATCTGTATAGCGAATTTCTGAAATGCTGTTTTGAGTTGCTGAATAAAAAAAAGGGAGCTCAACCGAAATTGAACTCCCAAACTAAAAAAACTACCTTAATTTATTCGTCTAACCAACCTTCTAATTTAGGTATCCATCCATTTTTAGGATCAAACAATTTGTATTTTGTCTGTGTTGGTTTTGGCATGTATTCTAACTGCAATGTACCTGTTGCAACTGGATCTATGTTTTGTCCATCTTTATGTGCCCAAACCGTTACTTTTAAATCATAGGTTTGACCAGATTTAAAATCATTTTGTGCTAAACGTAATAATTCTAAAAAAGCATAATCTACCATTCTACTATCTAAAGCTGCTTTACCGTAAAAGAAATAAAAACCATTAATGTCTATACTCTTATCCATCTGTGGAATGTTTTTCGCATAAAAAGTACTGCTTTTTCTTAGTGCCTCTCTATCTGTTTTATGACCAGCAATTTCATAAGTTACATTAAACCATGCGCCAGGATGTGATACCGCTAAAGGCATTTCAAAGAAAGGCTTATAACCAATATCTGCTCCTAACATTAACTTTGATCTAAATACTTTCTCGTCTACCATTGGATCGGTAGCTGTTTGCTCTCGCTTAGACAGCCATCTATAACTTTCAGCAAAAACAATTTTTCCTTTATTGTTTTTGTATGCAGCAGATATTTTTTCTAATTTTTCTTTCTTTTTTGCAATTTCTTCGCTATCTAGTGTTGCACTAATCATGTCTACTTTGGCTTGAGCTGTTTCTAAATCCCAAGTTTCAAACGCTGATTTATCTTTTGCATATACATTTGTAACTTTTCGTCCTTCATTACTAACTGCCATTTCTGCTATTACACCATCAGCAACCTCAACTAAAGATGATTTACTGCCTACAAAATACTTAAGTTGGTGCTTTTTTAAATATTTTTCTTTTAATTCTAATGAATAATCAGGAGTTTCTTTAGATTTAAAATACATTTCTAACTTATTAGCCAATGCACCATCTTTTAGTTTTACAAATCGTAATCCAAGTCGTGCATTTTGAACTAAAACTGTGTACTCTCCAGTTAATCCTAATTCATCTGTTTCATTATTAAATTCTGAAAAAGACAAGCCTTTAGTTTTTCCTTTTTTTAATGCGTTTTTTAATTTATTCCCAAATTGAGCTTCTGCTGAATTTGTACCACCTAAAAGCATTCCGATACTTAAAAGTAATATTAATAGTGTTTGTTTTTTCATTGTTATTGTTTTAAAAATTTAGTGTTACTGATTTTGTTATTGTTTTAAATATTCCTTTTTGGCCTGTATTTCCTCGATCTCCGTTACTTCCATTTATATTGTATCGTTTTCCTCCAGAACCACCATTTCCTCCTTTATTTTCAACAGTAATGTTAAATACACTAACAGATGGGTCTTTAATAATAGTTATATTACCACCATTTCCTCCTGAGCCTCCTTTATCACCATTTGGGTAGTTTGAACTACTTCCGTCACTTCCCCATTGACCTGGACCACCATTACTATAAATACTTATTTGGGTTGATGGTAAAATTTTATAACGTCCTACTATTGTATTTTCTGTTTTATCAAACACTTCAACCTTTAATAATGGCACCTTCGTTTGTTTGTGCGTTGTCTTTTTAACCTTTATAGTTAAGTTATGACCATTACCACCTCGTTGACTTCTACCAATTACCGTAGTATTTGTAGCGTTATGCCTGTTTGAGCCATGAAATCCATTTTTAGCCACTTGAAAATCTAAATCGTTGGTCGTATTAATATGTTTTTCTGCTTTTAATGTAGGATGGTATTTAGAAACTGCTACTAAAGAAATTCTATCTTGTGTTAGCGTTTTTGCATCTACATCTACCTGTACTTTATCTATGGTATTGCTACAGCCTTTGTGCTGTAAATTAAAGTCGTCCCAAGGTAATTTACCGCCTAATGAAGGTGTTTTTAATTGCGTTCCATCTTTTAAAGTAGCAATTACACCATAATTGATTGCATCACCGAAATGTGCAATTTTACTAGGTTTATTTACAAGTTTAATTTCAATTTTACTTACCTGTTTCCCTTGTAATGAATTTGCTTTTCTGTCAGATTCTGCAAGCTCTGCTTTTTTCATCTTCACATTTTCTCTGGCTGATGTTTGACCATTAAAGACTGACTTAGCATAATTGGATACTTTGGTATTTAAATCTTCGTATTTTAATTTTAAAGTACTACCAGCTTTTACAAAAACATACTTTGTTGTTGCATTCCCTTTACCATTCCAACTATAATAAATCCCCAATCCATCTATAAAAGAAAGTCTATATGTTGAGTGGGAAAAATATGCTGGATGTCCCGGAACATCAGGAACAAAATTTTCGTCTAAAATCCCTGAACGTTTTACCAATACATTGGTGATATCTTCTCCAGATTTTGAAAACTCTATTGGCCACTGTTTTTTTACAGCAACCATTTTATAAGTTTTATAGTCTACTTTTTCAACTTTATACACTCCATATTTTCCTGAGGTATAGTCTGCTAAAATTTCGTTTTGATTTTTTTGAGCAGAACTACAAATACTCAAAAACAAAACGATTATAAATATTAAGGATGATTTCATCATGTTTAATAAATTAATTACCAAACAAAAATGCAACTGAACTATAGTATATTTTGATGTGAATTTCTGAAATGTTGATTTGAGTTGCTAAACAGCATTTGCTGTTTATGTAGTTGGTATTTTGAGTATTACCTTAGTACCTGTAGGCTGTTTTGTCGTAGACATTAAATCGATAATCTGTACTCCTACTTTTTTACTTTTCCCGTAGTTTAAAAGTCCTAAACGCTCGTTTGTTGCTTTTAATGCAAAAGATTTGTGTTGTTGAGATCGTTTTCTTTTTAACGCTTTAGATTTTTCTCTCCCAACACCATTATCTTCGATGATACATTGTATTATACCTTCAGAAAATTTTGAAAAACTAACAGTTAGTTTTTTATCATTTTTTTTATGTAATAAGCCATGTTTTAAAGCATTTTCTACATAAGGTTGAATTAACATTGTTGGAATACTTATAAGCTCTGGATTGATAGTTTTTGTTGTTTCTATTATATATTCTAAGCTGTCCTCAAAGCGTAATTTCTCTAACTCTAAATACATGTTTAGTGTTCTTATTTCTTCTTCTAGTGTTAATATACCTTTAGTACTGTGGTCTAGATAGGTTCTTATTAAATCGGCAAATTTACCAAGGTAATCGCCTGCTAAATCTTTTTTATTACTTAAAATATAATCTTGTATAGAGTTTAATGCATTAAACACAAAATGTGGATTCATTTGCGAACGTAAATTTTCTAACTTTAAATTTACAAGCTCATTATTTGCTTCTAATTGTTTTAATAAAGTATTTCTTTCTGCGTCTCTTGCTTTTATTTGTCTTCTATATAACAAGAGTATAAAAGTTATAAAAAGCACACTAAGCATGACATAAAACCATAATTTTTCCCAAAAAGGCTTGGTTACAATAAACTTAATTTCTTTAGTTACAGCTTCTTCTTTGTTGGTTGTAATATTTCTAATTTGAAACGTATATTCGCCTCCTAAAAGCGTATTGTATTGTACATTAGAGATACCTGCAATACTTTCTGTCCAATTGTTTTGCAAACCAATTAATCTGTATTCAAACCTACCGCTAGTACTAGTTTTATAACCTATAGCATTAAAGTGAATGTCTATTGCACTGGCTTTTTCTTGAATGGTATATTCTGACTTTAAAGGTTGTTTTACATTAGCAATATTTAGGCTTGTAATATTAACTTCTGGTGTATTGTATGGTTTAAAAACGTCTTTTTCGTTAAAATAAATAATCTGTTCTGGGCTGCCAATAAACACCTTGTCTTTTATAATTTCTAAACCATTATAGTTATAAGAACGTATCCCTTCTCTTTTGGTTAAATTTTGAAATTTTTCTGTTGTGGTATTAAAATATTGAACTCCATTTTCTCCTGCAATCCATAGACTATTATCCTTTGATTTTATATAAGGATTGGTATTAGATAATAATCCGTTTTCTAAAGTATAGTGTTTTATAACTTCTTTATTTTTAATGGCATACAATCCATTTTTGAAAGAACTACACCATATTGTACCATCTTGAGTCTGTGCTAAATCTTTAACATAAATAGATTTACCATTATATTTTATTTCTTGCTCCTCAAGATCTTTATCTACAAGATATAAACCATTTATTGTTGCAAAATAACTATCCTCAGTTTCTAGTTGATAATGTACAGCATAGCCTCTAGCTTTTTTCTGGTATAATTTAATTGGATTGTTTTTATAATGTATTTCTTCTAGATTAGCATAGTTTCTATAGGCCACTATTGCTTTTTGTGCGCTTAGGTAGTTAACATCTTTCAATGTACCACCAGCAGAAATACTTTTTTCATATTTAAAATCTGAATTAAAAACACGAATTCCTAAATCTGTGTAGGCATAATATTTATTGGTAAATGGATTATATTTTGAATAATGAAGACGTGATTTTTCTTTAAAGGTAAATACATCTTTTGTATTAGAAAAAACATTATATCTGTAAAAAGAATAGTTGGTAGTATTAATTAATAATTCGTTTTCATTACCTAGATTTATTGCTCTTATTTTTTCTTTTTGAAAATCTATGTCTACATTTTTAATTGCTAAATTAGGCACTACAAATAAAGCATTATTAAGTGTTGTAAACCAATAATTAGAATGTTTATCTACAACTATATTTGTTATAAACTGATTAGGAAATAAATGTTGTTTTATAACCAATTTACTGTCCTGTAATTCACAAACATAAACGCCTTTTTCTGTGCAATACCACAATTGGTTTTTAATATTTTTGACGTTTACTATATTTACGTTTGGAAAGTTTTCTTTTATGCATTCAATGTCTTGATTAAGTTCTGAGGAAAATTTAAAAAAATCTAAACCTTCTTTTTTACTTTTTACAAAATAAACCAAAGTCTCTTTTTCTAAAAGAGCGATAAGAGTTCTTTGTGTATATGTAGCGTATTTTGCAGTTATTGGTAGTGTTTGCACTACCTCTAGAGTGTTTAAATCTAATTTTATTAATTGTTGAGTGGTACTATAAAACAAATAATTATTAGCCACATAAGGTTGAGCCAAACCATCATCAAAAAGATTTACATCTTTAATCTTTTTTCGGGTAGTTTCACTCACAATTATTAATACATTTTCTGTATAAAGAATAATTAAATTATTAGCTACAGTTAGAGCTGGCAACTCACCTTGAAATTCATTTTTATAATCGCCAAAAAGGACAGGTTTTTCGTTTTCTATATAAAAAACTTGACCTGAAATATTTACATACCAAATGGTTCCGTTTTCATCTTTATTTAAGTTAAAAACGGATAAACCACGTTGCTCTGGATGTGATATTTTATTGTAGTTAACACCATCAAAACGAAACAAACCTTTATCTGCTGCTAGCCAAATGTAACCTTCGTTATCTTCAATAATATCGTAAAACTCGTTATCTGGAACACCATCCTTTTCTGTAAGATGAATGGATACTGGTTGTTGAGCAAACACTAATTGCATGCCAAACAAAAAACAAAGTATATATAATGTATAAGTTTTCAGACTAATAGAAAATGTTAATAAACAAAGTTACATTTTTATTGGTTAGTAGTAATATTAAAAAAACTACTATCCAATACTACTTACAATGGTTAAAAACTCGTCTTTTTTATCTTTAGAAATAGACACTGTTTTATTGGTATCCATAACTATATAGCCTCCATCTTTTTTAATATATTCTTTTATAAAAGATAAGTTTATTAAAAAAGAACGATGTGGTCTATAAAATGTATTTTGATTTTTAAGCAACTCTGTAAAATGTTTTAGAGGTTTACTTATTAAGATATCTGAATCGTTAATGGTTGTGATTTTAGAATACATGCCATCAGCTTCGAACATTATTATCTCGTTGAAGTTTACAAACTTAATTCCATTTGCAACAGGTAATCCTATTTTACTAAAATTAGCCTGACTTAAGCTGCTTTTTAATTCGGTTAGGCGTTTGTTTATTTGAGAATTACCAAGAAATGCTATAGCTTTATCTACAGCTTCTTTAATTTGACTAGGCCTAACAGGTTTTAATAAGTAATCTATTGCCGCCAATTGGAATGCTTGTATGGCATATTCACTGTAAGCTGTGGTGAAAATAATTTCGAAATTGTGGTTTTCCTTTTCTATAAAATTTAATATTTCTAATCCAGAATGTTCTGGCATTTCAATATCGAGAAAGACAATGCTAGGTTCTTCTTTTTTAATTAATTCTACTCCAGAAAGCAAATCTTCGGCTTCAAAAATTTGCGTAATTTTTGAACAATTTTCTTCAACCAAAATACGTAAAACGTGTCTTGCTTTTTTTTCGTCATCAATAATTAATGCTTTCATAATTTACTTTTTAAGATAGCGCTTCAAACATTTACAGAAATACTAAAAGAAAGTGTTGCTTTTGGTTATCAAAACAACCTATAAAATTAGCTTATACAAAGTTGATGTAAATTAAAAGGATTTAAATCTCTAAACTTCTAAAAATCACTTTTGAACTTCTAAGATAAACAAAGCTGCTTAAAGCTGTATTTAAGATAAAAGATTAGTCATGAAATCATCTATTTCTCCAGAAAAAAGGCGTCATAATAACCAGAACAGTAAACAATTCTAAACGACCAATAAACATTAAAAAAGCAGACCACCATTTTCCTGTTGATGGTAAAGAGTTGTAATTATTTACTGGACTAAAATCGCCTAGAGCAGGACCTACATTTCCTAAACTTGAGGCTGCAATTCCTATAGAAGATTCAAAGTCTATACCTAGCATAGAAAAACCTAGAGAACCAATAATAAACGAGATAAAGTATAGCACAAAAAAGCCAAGAATATTAAATACAATATCTCCAGAAACCGACCTCTTGTTATAACGAACTGGCAAAACTGCATTAGGATGTAGTGCTCTTTTAAATTCTAAAAAACCGTTTTTAATTGTAATTAAATGTCGTACTACTTTTATTCCTCCTGAAGTACTTCCAGCAGAACCACCAAGAAACATTAACCCAAAAAAGAACACGACTAGAAATGGTGTCCACATAGTAAAATCTGCAGTTACAAAACCTGTTGTTGTAATTACAGAAATCACTTGAAAAAGCGCATGTCTAAAAGCGCTTTCAGCTTCACCTAAAACCATAGGATGATCTATAGATGACAATGACACATCTGCTTTAAAATAAATTAAAAACGCAGCTATTAATGTAAAAATCCCAATAAATTTGGCATACAATTTAAATTCATCGTCTTTAATAATATTAGAAAATTTCCCTTTAAACATGTAATAACTTAATACAAAGTTTGTACCTGCTAAAAACATAAAAAAGATGATAATATACTGAATTAAAGGATTATCGTTCCAATAGGCAACACTTGCATTTTTAGTTGAAAATCCACCAGTAGATAAAGTACACATGGCATGATTAATGGCATCAAAAAAGCTCATTCCTGCCAAATTTAATAACAGTGTTTCTGCAGCCGTATATCCAAAATAAATTAACCACAAACGTTTTGCTGTATCTGTAATTCTTGGATGTAATTTATCTGCACTTGGACCTGGCGCTTCAGCAGCAAAAAGTTGCATTCCTCCTATTCCTAATAAAGGTAAAATGGCTACTGCAAGTACAATAATTCCCATTCCACCAATCCAATGTGTTAAACTTCTCCAGAATAAAACACCATACGGAACAGCTTCAATATCGTCTAAAACAGAAGCTCCAGTTGTGGTATAACCAGACATAGTTTCAAAAAACGCATCGGTAAAACTTGGAATACTTTCAGTTAATAAATAAGGTAACGTTCCAGACAATGTCATGGCTATCCAACCAAAAGTTACTACAATATAACCTTCGCGTTTATTCATTACTTTTTCGTGGTCTCTAGTTAGAAACATGCCTAAACCACCAATTGCAAAAGATATTAAACCTGCTGAACAAAGTTGTAATGTTACGCCATCTGAATAAATTAAACTCACTAATGCAGAAAGCAACATAAAGCCACCATTAAAAAGGAGTAATAATCCTAAGAAATGAAATATAATTTTATAATTAAGTTTTATAGACTTTCGCATAAATTATAAGAATAATTTTTCGACATCTTTAATAGATTTTGGTAAACAACAAACTACCATATAATCGCCTTCTTGGATTTTAAAATCGCCTAGAGCAATATTACCTTTTCCATCTCTAATAACGCCACCAATAATTGCAGAACGCGGAAAATCTATATCTTTTATGTATTTATTGCAAACCTTAGATGTTTTCTTAACTTTAAACTCTAACAACTCCGCATTCATGTTGTTAAGCTTAGTCATTGCTATGACTTCTCCTCTACGGATATATCTAAAAATATTGTTTGCTGCTAGTAGTTTTTTATTGATTAAAGTGTCAATTCCTATGGATTGAGATAACTCGAAATAATCCATATTCTCAACTAAGGCAATTGTTTTTTTAACACCTTTAGATTTTGCCACTAAGCAAGACATAATGTTAGTTTCTGAATTTCCAGTTACTGCAATAAACGCATCCATTGCATTCACGTTTTCTTCTTCTAGAAGCTCAACATTTCTCCCATCGCCATTAATAACCAAAACTTTATCAAGCTGATCTGCTAAATCAAAAGCGACTTCTTTATTTTTTTCAATAAGTTTCACATTAAAATTATGCGCACTTAAATCTCTTGAGGTTTTGTAACCAATTTTACTACCACCAAGAATCATAACATCTTTAACCGGATCGTTGGTTTTACCTGTCATTTTACACAGTTCTTCTCCTCCGCCATCACAGGTTATAAAAACCACATTATCACCTTCTCTAAATTCTGTATCTCCTCTAGGAATAATAGTGTACTGTGTTCCAAAACGCTGAATTGCAATAGGTACAAAGTGAAATTCCGAAAATTGCTCTGCAGCTTCTTTTACTGTTTGCCCAACAAAAGATGCTGTTCTAGACAAACTTAAACTTACCATAGTTAATGCACCATCTTCAAACTCATAACTATCTTTAAAAGCAGACTGATTTAATAATAATTCTATCTCTGATGCTGCTAAACTTTCTGGTGAAATTAACTCATCAATCCCAAAACGTGTAAAACCTACTTCGTCTTTATGATTAATAAACTCTGTATTTGTTATTCTTGCAATGGTACGTTTTGCACCTAATTGTTTTGCAATAGCACAAACGGTAATGTTAGTAGTTTCGGAAGCAGTAACACCAATTAGCAAATCACAACTTTCTATTCTTGCATCTTTTAAAATGGCAATAGAAGTCGCATCGCCTTTAAGAACTTTAATATCTAAATGATTATCTGCGTAAGACAAACTTTCTCTATTAGTATCTATTAGGGTAATTTCTTGCGATTCGTAAGATAATAATTTTGCTAAATGAAATCCAACTTCACCTGCACCTGCAATTATTATTTTCATAGTAAGTATAAACTAAAAAGTAAGAATGCAAAGGTACAATTTTTTTTCAGCCTAAAAACTTCTTTTAATTGAAGGAAATCGGAACGCTTCATTTATATAATAATGAAGAAAATAAGAGCCTAATTATCAAAAAACCATTAATTTTGTAAAAAAAAGTTTTGGCAAAAGTTACTCCATACAAAGACAGTGATTCTAGTAAGAAAGAACAGGTTACAAAAATGTTTGACACTATTTCTGGTGAATATGACAATTTAAATCGTGTAATTTCTTTTGGAATTGATATTAAGTGGCGAAATAAAGTAGTTGCTATTGTTAATGATGCTAAACCAAAAAACATTCTAGATATTGCTACTGGAACTGGAGATTTAGCCATTAGTTTAGCCAATACTACTGCAGAAAAAATTGTAGGTTTAGACATTAGTCCAGGTATGCTAAATGTTGGAAAACAGAAAATAACTGCTAAGAAATTAGACGCTAAAATTGATATGATTATTGGCGATTCTGAAAACTTACCTTTTGATGACAATACCTTTGATGCTATTACAGTTGCATTTGGTGTTAGAAATTTTGAAACGTTAGAAAAAGGTTTAACCGATATTTTACGTGTATTAAAACCTAACGGAACTTTTGTGATTTTAGAAACGTCTGTTCCTACAAAGACACCTTACAAACAAGGTTATGCATTTCATTCTAAAGTAATTTTACCATTGGTAGGAAAACTATTTTCTAAAGACAAAACAGCTTATACGTATTTAAGCGATTCTGCAAATGTTTTTCCTTATGGTGAAGCTTTAAACAATATTTTACGAAAAGTTGGGTTTATAAATGTGGAAGATTTACCACAAACTTTTGGTGTGGCAACTATTTATAAAGCTTCAAAATAATTTATGAAAAAAGGTGTTTTTATTTTAATCCTAATTTTTGTTTCTCAGATAGCTAATGCTCAACTTTTTTCAAAAGAGAAAATTCAGCATAAAGCTAATGTGGATAAAAAACAGTTTAGCTGGGGTTATTATTTAGGATTTAATAGTCTAGATTTTAAATTTGATTACACTACGCTTGCAAAAGATATTACAACCGTTAAATCTGGTGGCTTTAATGTTGGATTACTAGGAAACATAAGAATTACAGACCATATAGATATTAGAACAGAACCAGGATTAGTAATTTCTAATAGAATGTTGGTTTACAACGAAAGCTATTTTGAAAGCATACCTTTAGACGACAGAAAACCGTCTGATTTAGAACGCGAATTAAAAGCCACCTATGTCTATTTTCCTTTAAGCGTAAAACTTTCTACTACAAGAATAAACAACGTAAGACCATTTGTACAGTTAGGAATTGCAACAGCATTAAACTTATCTAGTAACGAAAAAAACCCAGACGATAACAGCAACGGAACCTTTAGAACTAAAGCTAATATGTCTTTTTATGAGCTAGGAATTGGAGTAGATTTTTACTTTCAGTATTTTAAATTCTCTCCAACTATAAAAGGTGTATTTGCAATGAACGATGAAGTTATTAGAGATAGAGATCCTAATAGTCCTTGGACAGGAAATATTGATAGTATGAAAACTCGCGGCATCTTCATTAACTTTGTAATTCAATAATTACGCGTTTCTTTTAAACTCACTCAATAAAATAGCGGTTGCAGTTGCAACATTTAAGCTTTCTGTAATTTGTAAATCTCCAAATCTTGGAATTGCAATCTTTTTAGTGACCAAAGCTTCAATGTCTTTAGAAATCCCATTAGCTTCATTTCCCATAACCAAAACACCATCCATTGCTAAACCACTAGATTTATACACATTTTCGCCATCCATAAATGTCCCAAAAATTGGTAATTGTGTCGTTTCTAAAAACGATTTTAAATTGGTGTAAACCACATTAACTCGCGTTAAAGATCCCATTGTAGATTGCACTACTTTTGGATTAAAACAATCTACAGTATCTGTACTACAAATTAACTGTTTCACTCCAAACCAATCGCACAACCTAATAATAGTCCCTAAATTCCCAGGATCGTTTACAGTATCAAGAGCCACAATTAATCCAGAAGATTCTGTTTTAAAATCTAAACTTGGTAACTTAAAAACTGCTAAAGCTGTATTAGGCGAAGAGAAAAAACTAATTTTCTTAAGTTCGGATTCTGTAATTAGAGTTTGTAGATTGTTAACACCTTCAAACACAACCGTAGTATATAATTGATGTAATTTAAAAGACGATTTTAAAAACTCATTAATAGTTTTTACACCTTCAACCACAAATAAACTGTTCAAAACTCTGTGCTTTTTTTGCTTCAGTTGTGCTATTAATTTAATCTCGTTTTTGGTTAACATGCTTATTTTTTTGTTAAAGAAAAGAAAAAACTTTAGTTAAATAAAAGCTTCCTATTTAAAAATATAGATAGCCAAAATAAATAATGTATTTTTGAGTTTATTATTTAATCTGATAAAATAATTAATTTGGTATTAAAACCTTCATATTACGCTTTATTTATTATAATTCTTGTATTCAGTTCTTGTAATACTTTAAAAAATGTAGGTAAAAACCAACACCTATTACAAAAAAATAGTATTGAGGTTAATGATACCGTTGTAAAATCTGAACTTTTATCAAATTTAATCTACCAAAAACCAAACAAAAAACTTTTAAAAACACCTCTAAGACTTCACATATACAATCTAGCAAGACCAGATTTAGATTCTATTATTCAAAATAGATTTTATAGTGATACCAGTAAATTAAAACATAGAACTAAATTACTCTCTAGAAAACAAGTTGATAAATTAGCCAAATCAAAACTTGCCTTTAACGAGTGGTTAAAAAGAACCGGAGAAGCTCCTACAATAGTTAATGACTCACTTTCCGAAAAATCTTTAAAACGTCTAGAAAGTTATTACTGGAACAATGGCTGGTTTAATGTTGATTTAAGTTACGAGACAGAACGTGACTCTAGCCAGAAAGCAAAAACTACCTACAAAATAACAACAGGTAAAGCTTTTGTTTTAGACTCCTTAACTACAGAAATTAAAACTCCAGAAATAGATTCTATTTACAAACTACACAAGGAAAAATCTTTTTTAAAAAAAGGAGAACAATACAGAACCACAAATGTTTTAAATGAAAAAAAACGTATTACAGACTTAATGCGCAATAATGGTGTGTTTCATTTCTCTCAAGATTATTTCATTTTCGAGGTAGATAGCATTGAAACAAAAAGTCGTGCTAATATAAATATGATTATTAATAACAGATCTATAAGAATTGAAGATTCTACCAAAACAATACCTTTTAAAATTTTTAAAATTAAAGATGTAAATATTTACACAGACAATTCTTTTGAGTCAAGAAATGCAGAGTATACAGACACAACACATTATAATGGCTTTAACATTTATAGTAAAGGAAAACTAAAATACAATCCAAAAGCCATAACAGATCCAATTTTTATTACACCTAACAGCATATTTAAAGACAAAGACAGACCTCTTACTTCTAGAAAAATAAGTAACTTAAACACTTTTAGATATCCTAGAATAGAATATATAGAAAACAGAGACACAACATTAACAACCAACATTTATTTAAATCCATATAAAAAATGGGAATTAGGATTTAGTACCGAAGTTACCCAAAGTAACATTCAAACTATTGGGATTTCCTTAATACCAAGTATTAAAATCCGAAATGTATTTAGAGGCGCGGAAACATTAGAGCTTTCTGGTTTTAGTTCTATTGGAGCATCTAAAGATGCCGCTAACAAAAGTGATGCTTTTTTTGACATTAATGAAATTGGAGTTAATTTAAAACTTAGTATTCCAAGGTTATTTTTTCCATTTAATACAGAAAAAATAATACCTAAAACCATGTTTCCTTCTACTAAAATATCTTTAGCTACAACTAGTCAAACTAATGTAGGACTAGACAAACAAACCTTTAGTGGTATTTGGAACTACACATGGAACCCTAATAGTAAAGTTACCAATAGATTAGATGTATTTAATATTCAATTTGTAAAAAACTTAAACACATCTAACTACTTTAATGTTTATCAAAACTCATTCGACACATTAAACAGCATTGCTCAAAGTAGTGGATACATTTCTAGTAATACAAACCTTTCAATTCCATCTCAAGCAGATCAATTTTTAACCGATGTTACATCTGGAAATTTCGCATTAAACAACACTAATTTTCTTACTGTAAATGGAATTGACGAGAGAAAAACTAGATTAACAGAAGATAATTTGATTATAGCTTCTAATTTTAATTATGTAAAAGACAAAAGAGAAACCATTACGGATAACGAATTCTCTATATTTAGATTTAAAGTAGAAACTGCTGGAAATTTAGCTACATTATTAGCCAAACCTTTAAATCTTAAAAAAAATGAAAATGACACATATGAATTATTTAAAGTAGCCTATTCTCAATATGTAAAAACTGAAATAGATTATATAAAATATTGGAGTTTTGGAAATAAAAACACTTTTGCCATTAGAAGTTTTTTTGGAATAGCCATACCTTTAGGCAATGCATCAAGTATTCCATTTTCTAAAAGTTTCTTTGCTGGAGGCGCAAATGATAATCGTGCATGGACAGCATATAATTTAGGTCCAGGAAGCTTACAAACTAATAACGAATTTAATGAAGCTAACCTAAAATTAACTCTTAGCGCAGAACAACGTTTTAATATTTTTGGAGCATTAAATGGTGCGATCTTTATTGACGCAGGAAACATATGGAATGTCTTAGATGATGTAGTCCAAGAAGAAGCTACATTTAATAGTTTTAGATCTTTAGAAGATATAGCTGTTGGTTCTGGTTTTGGTTTACGTTACGATTTTGATTTTTTTGTTTTAAGATTAGATACCGGTTTTAAAACATATGATCCATCTTATCAAGACAATAATAGATGGTTTAACGACTATAATTTTGCTAATGCTGTTTATAACATTGGGATAAACTACCCGTTTTAAAATTTTTATCAAAAATTATTTATCAAAAATTCATTACATTTGGGACTTCAAATCAAAAATTAAAATAACTTAAAATGTCACACAATATTAAACCAGGAGTAGCAACAGGAAAAGAAGTTCAAAACATTTTTAACTATGCTAAAGAAAAAGGGTTCGCTTTACCAGCAGTAAACGTAACTGGATCTAGCTCAATAAATGGAGTTTTAGAAACTGCAGCAAAATTAAACGCACCAGTAATTATTCAATTCTCTAATGGTGGTGGTATTTTTAACGCAGGAAAAGGACTAAGCAACGAAGATCAAAAAGCAGCAATCGCTGGTTCTGTTGCAGGAGCAAGACATGTACACATTATGGCAGAAGCTTATGGCGTACCAGTAATTTTACATACAGATCACGCTGCAAAAAAATTATTACCTTGGATTGACGGTTTATTAGATGCTAGTGAAGAATTTTATAAAGAAACAGGTAAATCTCTTTTCAGTTCTCATATGATTGATTTAAGTGAAGAGCCTTTAGAAGAAAATATTGACATCTGTAAAACTTATTTAGAGCGTATGTCTAAAATGGGAATGACTTTAGAAATAGAGTTAGGAATTACAGGTGGAGAAGAAGATGGTGTAGACAACAGCGATGTTGATGAGTCTAAACTATACACACAACCAGAAGAAGTAGCTTACGCTTACGAAGAATTAAGCAAAGTAAGCGACCAATTTACAGTTGCAGCAGCTTTTGGAAACGTTCATGGTGTTTATAAGCCTGGAAACGTAAAATTAACTCCAAAGATCTTAAAAAACTCTCAAGAATTTATTTCTAAGAAATATGGTGTAGAGCATAATCATATTGATTTTGTATTCCATGGCGGATCTGGTTCTACAGTTGAAGAAATTAGAGAATCTATTGGATATGGTGTAATCAAAATGAATATTGATACAGATATGCAATTTGCATTTACTACTGGAGTAAGAGATTATTTTGCAGAAAAAGCAGATTACGTACAAACACAAATTGGAAACCCTGATGGAGCTGAAATTCCAAACAAAAAACATTACGATCCTCGCGTTTGGTTACGTAAAGGAGAACAAACATTTGTTGCTCGTTTAGAAAAAGCATTTGCAGACTTAAACAACGTTAATACTTTATAATAACAATTTTTTAGACATTCTAAACTCGTAACAACAATTGTAACATGCAAACTATGGCTTGGTTTAAAAGAAAAGACAAAGGAATTCAAACTTCAACAGAACAGAAAAAAGATACACCTAAAGGACTTTGGTACAAATCTCCAACAGGAAAAATTGTAGATACTAAAGAACTTGCAAAGAATTTTTATGTAAGCCCAGAAGATGGCTATCATGTTAGAATTGGAAGTAAAGAATATTTCGAAATTTTATTTGATGACAATGAATTTAAAGAATTAGATGAAAATCTAACATCTAAAGATCCATTAAAATTTGAAGACACTAAGAAATATCCAGACCGTTTAAAAGCCGCTCAAGAAAAAACGCAATTAAAAGATGCCGTTAGAACAGGAGTTGGAAAATCTAAAGGAAAAGATTTAGTTGTAGCAGCAATGGACTTTTCATTTATTGGAGGATCTATGGGATCTGTTGTAGGTGAAAAAATTGCAAGAGCAGCAAATTACTCTTTAGAAAACAACATTCCTTTCATGATAATTTCTAAATCTGGAGGCGCAAGAATGATGGAAGCAGCATTATCACTAATGCAATTAGCTAAAACAAGTGCTAAATTAGCACAATTAGCAGATGCACAAATTCCATACATTTCGTTATGTACAGATCCAACAACCGGAGGAACAACAGCTTCTTTTGCTATGCTTGGCGATATTAATATTGCAGAACCTGGTGCTTTAATTGGATTTGCAGGACCAAGAGTTGTAAGAGACACTACTGGACAAGAATTACCAGAAGGTTTTCAGACCAGTGAATTTTTAATGGAACACGGATTTTTAGATTTCATTACAGTTCGTAATGAATTAAAAAACAGAGTAAATCAATATATAGATTTAATTACTAACGCACCAATAAGAGCTTAGTTAATTAATTTTATTCCAAACAAAACCTCATTTAAAATTTATATTTTGAATGAGGTTTTTTTATACAATCACATACTTAGATTAAATTATTTAAGTTATATTTGCAGTTCGAAAGAAAAACTTTCGTGTGCATAACAATCATTTACAATAATATTAGAATGTATTTAACAAAAGAACAAAAAGCTGAACTTTTCGCTAAACACGGAAAATCTGCTACAGACACAGGTTCTGCAGAAGGACAAATTGCAATTTTCACACAAAGAATTGAGCATTTAACAAAACACTTAAAGAAAAATCATAAAGATTATAACACAGAGCGTTCTTTAGTAATGTTAGTAGGTAAACGTAGATCGTTACTTGACTATTTAACTAAGAAAGATATCTTAAGATATCGTGCAATTATTAAAGAATTAGGATTAAGAAAATAATCTTAATCATTAAACCACGCTTTTTAGCGTGGTTTTTTGTTAAGACGCGTTAGGGATTAAGGCTTTGTTGAAGCTCTTTTTTATTTGTCTCCTTGAGCCTTTCGACTGCGCTCAAGACAGGCTAAAGTCGAAAGGTTGTCAAATAAAAAAAGCGACTGCCGAAAGCCCGACCTTTAGGTAACGCCAAAATATAACTCAAACGAAAGAGTCTAAACATCGTAAAGAAGAAGCTAAATTATAGTTTTTCATTGGTCATCGTCTCTAACTAAGACACACAACAACTACTACGCAACAACAACACAACGACCATTGTTTAATTAAAATTAAAAACACTTTTATGATTCCAAAAGTATTTAAAGAGGTTATAGACCTTGGAGATGGAAGAGAAATCTCTATCGAAACTGGAAAGTTAGCAAAACAGGCACATGGTTCTGTTGTTGTGCAATCTGGAAAATGTATGATGCTATGTACTGTAGTATCTAATTACAAACAAAGCGATGTTGACTTTTTACCTTTAACGGTAGATTATCGCGAAAAATTTGCTGCTGCAGGACGTTATCCTGGAGGATTCTTTAAAAGAGAAGCAAGACCAAGTGATGGCGAAGTTTTAACAATGCGTCTTGTTGACCGTGTTTTACGTCCGTTATTCCCGAAAGATTACCACGCAGAAACGCAGGTAATGATTCAATTAATGTCTCATGACGAAAATGTTATGCCAGACGCTATGGCTGGATTAGCTGCTTCTGCTGCTATTCAGTTATCAGATTTTCCATTTGAATGCCCTATCTCTGAAGCAAGAGTAGCACGTGTAAACGGTGAATTTGTAATCAACCCTACAAGAGCGCAATTAGCAGAATCTGACATCGATATGATGATTGGAGCATCGGCTGATTCTGTAATGATGGTTGAAGGTGAAATGGATGAAATTTCTGAAGAAGAAATGGCAGATGCCATTAAATTTGCTCACGAAGCTATTAAAGTACAATGTGCTGCTCAAGTAAGACTAGCAGAAGCTTTTGGTAAAAAAGCAACACGTGAGTACGCTCCAGAAAGAGAAGATGCAGATCTGGCTCAAAAAATTCATGATATGGCATACGATAAAGTATATGCTGTAGCAAAAGCAGGTTCTTCAAAACAAGAAAGAACAGCTGCATTTGGTGAAATTAAAGAAGAAATTAAAGCTTCTTTCTCTGAAGAAGAATTAGCAGATTACGGAGATTTAGTTTCTAAATACTACGCTAAAGCTGAAAAAGCGGCAATTAGAACATTAACTTTAGACGAAGGTTTACGTTTAGATGGTCGTAAGACAGATCAAATTAGACCAATCTGGTGTGAGGTAGATTATTTACCATCTACACACGGATCTTCTGTATTTACTCGTGGGGAAACTCAAGCGTTAGCTACAGTAACTTTAGGTACGTCTAGAGATGCAAACAAAATAGATATGCCATCTTACGAAGGTGAGGAAAATTTCTATTTACATTACAACTTCCCTCCTTTTTGTACAGGTGAAGCTAGACCGTTAAGAGGAACATCTCGTAGAGAAGTTGGTCACGGTAACTTAGCGCAACGTGGTTTAAAAGGAATGATTCCTGCAGATTGTCCTTACACAGTACGTGTGGTTTCTGAAGTTTTAGAATCTAACGGTTCGTCTTCTATGGCAACTGTTTGTGCCGGAACTATGGCTTTAATGGATGCTGGTGTTAAAATGATTAGACCTGTTTCTGGTATTGCAATGGGATTAATTTCTGATGCTGAAACTGGAAAATACGCGGTTTTATCTGATATTTTAGGTGATGAAGATCACTTAGGAGATATGGACTTTAAAGTAACTGGTACTGCTGAAGGTATTACAGCTTGCCAAATGGATATTAAAGTAAAAGGACTAAGTTATGAGATTTTAGTGAATGCACTAAAACAAGCTCGTGATGGTCGTTTACATATCTTAGGTAAATTAACAGATACTATTGCTACGCCTGCAGAATCTGTTAAAGATCATGCACCTACAATGGTTACAAGACGCGTTCCTAACGAATTTATTGGAGCTCTTATTGGACCTGGAGGAAAAGTAATTCAAGAAATGCAAAAAGAAACTGAAACAACTATCGTTATTAACGAAGATCCAGTTACTGAAGAAGGTATTGTTGAAATTTTAGGTGTTGGTAGCGCAGGAATTGATGCTGTAATGGCTAAAATTGATGCTATATTATTTAAACCTGAGAAAGGTAGTGTTTACGAAGTTAAAGTTATTAAAATGCTTGACTTTGGTGCTGTTGTTGAATATATGGATGCACCAGGAAACGAAGTGTTATTACACGTAAGTGAATTAGCATGGGAACGTACAGAAACTGTTTCTGACGTTGTAAACATGGGAGACATTTTTGATGTGAAGTACTTTGGTTTAGACCCAAGAACTCGTAAAGAAAAAGTATCTAGAAAAGCGCTTTTACCTAAGCCAGAAGGTTTTGTTGAAAGACCACCAAGAGACGATAAAAGATCTGGAGGACGCGATAACAGAGGTAGAGATAACCGACGTGACGACCGTAAACCAAGAGAAGCTAAAAAAGAAGATTAATTCTTATTAGTATACTATTATAAAGCCCAACAGCAATGTTGGGCTTTTTTTTATATCTTTAGTAATATAATTTATAACGCTATGAGCTCTATAACTTTAGAACAATTTATTCACAATGCAAAAAGTTGCATTGCCATTAAATTTGCTTACTGTTTTGAAACTAAAGAATTTATAAAAAAATTTAAAGGTGTACATTGGACAAAAACACATAGAACATTTTACTTCTATTATGATGAAGTTAGACTAGAGGATTTTAAACAATACATTAAAAAAGAAGGCATAGTACTTTTAGATAATTATAAAAAAGATACAGTATCAAGAGTAAAAAAAGGGATAACATTTGAGTTAAAACCCTTAAATCAAGAAAAAACTTTAGTCCATAGGCATTTTATAAAGTTCTTAGAAGGCAAAAGACTAAGCACTAGTTCAATTGCATCTTATAGCGGTTTTATAGTAGAATTTTTACGTTTTACAGAAGACAAACCCGTGAAAAGCCTTGATGAAAACGATGTAAGACGTTATATAGAATGGGCTGTATCTACATTAAATTATGCCATTAGTACTCACAGACAAATGGTTAGTGGACTTAAACACTTTGCTTATTTCTATCCTGCATGTTCAATAAATGTAGAAAAAACTTACATGCCTAAAAAGGATAAGAAGCTTCCAGTAGTATTAAGTATTGAAGAAGTATTCTCTCTTTTAAGAAATGCCAAAAACTTAAAACATAGAATTATAATAGCTATGTTATATGGGTCGGGTTTAAGGATAGGAGAGCTAATAGATTTAGAACTTAAAGATTTTGATTTTTCTAGAAAACAATTACATATTAAAAACGGAAAAGGACGCAAAGACAGATATACCACTATTGCTGAGAGTCTATTTCCGTTATTAAAAAACTATCACATTACTTACAAGCCAAAAGTTTACTTTATTGAAAATCCCAAAGGCGGAAAATACAGTCCTGAATCAATTCGTTCATTTTTAAGAAAAATTACTAAAACTGCCGGAATAACAAAAATTGTTACACCACATACACTTAGACATAGTTATGCAACTCACATGTTAGAACAAGGCACAGACATTAGGTACATACAAGAGCTTTTAGGACACAGTAGACCAGAAACAACCATGATTTATACCCATGTCACTAGAAAAGATTTACAACAAATAAATAGTCCTTTGGATAATGCCTTAAAAAAATTATCTTTACGGGATAACAGTGATAATAAACTTACTATATCCTGACTTATTTACGGGATATCAATGATAAAAGTTACTATATAACACGTTAGCCTTCATTATGACCAACCATTGACCAATGATAAAATTTTTTAGAAAAATTAGACAAAAAATGCTGATTGAAAATAAATTCAGTAATTATCTGATTTATGCAATCGGAGAGATTATTCTTGTTGTTATTGGAATTTTAATTGCACTTGCCATCAATAACAGCAATCAAAATAGAGTTATTCAGAAAAAAGAGCAAACTTATTTGAATGGTTTAAAAGCAGAATTTCAAACAAGCAAATTAAAATTAAGTGAATTGATTAAAATAAACAAGAGTAATTTCTACGGAGCAAAAAAGTTATTAGAAGATATTTCTAATAAAAATGAATCACCATCCGAAAAACAATTTTCTGAATTATTGCTCAATACATTTTCCTCTGATATTTCTTTTAATCCTAACAACTCTCTTTTAAGCGAAATGATAAGCTCTGGGAGTTTAAAAGATATTTCAAATACGACCTTAAGAATAAAATTAACAAATTGGATTTCGACTATAGAAGATGTCTCAAAGCAGGAAAGCGAACTTGGAATTCAAAGAGAAAAAGTTCTTGATATTTTTAGAACAAATGAAAACAGTTTAAGAACCATATTTGACCTAACCGGTATAAGCCAAGAAATAGGTTTACAAAAAATGGAGCAAACTGTTAGCAATCTGGATCTATTAAAATCAAGAAAGTTCGAAAATAATATCTTGATGTTTATTCTAACGACTAACGCAATGGAAAAAGCACATTACCAACCCTTAATGGAGGATTTAGATTCTATTTTAAAGCTTATTGAAAATGAAATAAAATAACGAAAGGCTAACAATGTGTATAAGAAATAGCGGTTTAAGTGATAAAACGAAAGTATCAACATAAAACAAAGGTCAGTGCTAAACTGAAAAGTTAGTGAGCAGAAATTCGCTACTACTCATACACTAGACCGTTGTAATGCATTTGTGGAAAATCGAAAATCTAAATGAAATTAACGATTGATAAAGAAAATTTCTGGAATTTAAAAAGATAATTGGAATCGGAATTTGACACTAATTGAATAAAACTATCTGAATGAAATACATAATTACGATTTCAATAATAATTCTGACTTCTTGTATCGGATTGAAAAATGTTTCTAACGAATTGGTCGGAAAATGGGAATGTTATCATAAAGAACTTGAAGACGGAACTACAAAAAGTACGGATTTGTTCAGCGGAGAAGAATTTGAATACTCTTGTGACGGAATTACAATCGAACTGAATTCTGATTTTACTGGAATTGATGATACTGGAATAAAATTTAAATATCAAAAAAATGACTCAATTCTGAATTTAGGAAATCGGAATTATATTATTGAGAAATTAACGAAAACAGAACTCGTAATTAGAGATTATGATTCTGACGGAACTAATCTTTCGAATTTTAGAAAGAAATTTAAAAAAATAGAATAAACGGAAATAAAAAACGCATTACAACAACGGGATATAACTAATAAAAAGTAAGAATAAACCTACGAACATATAAACTCCAAAGAAGCCTTAACAACTTGTTCTAATGCATTAGCCATATCTTCTTTTCCCCAAGGATGTTTTACACCAAAAACATGGTCGCTATTTATTATTGGTAACAATTTACTTTCTGGATTCCAATGGTGTAATTGTAAAGCTTCATCAAATTTAACAGATGGGTCATCTTTTGCGTGAATAATTAAGTGTGGAATTTTTAAAGACCTCACAGCACTTTCAATATGCAATCGGGTTTCATTCGCTTTAAAATCTTCATAAAACTGATAATAATGAGGCATTTTCTGATTAGTTCTTCCATTTAAAACAAATTTCACACCTTCAGATTTCCATTTTTCTAACTCGCCTGTTGTAGCTGTTCTTTTACCAAAATCGCAAATACTTGCCCAATTAATTAATTTAGAAATCCTAGCATCTTCCGAAGCCTTAATATTTACAACGCCTCCACCACGTGAGTGTCCAATTAATATAATGCATTCTGTATCTATTTCATTTAAAAAACCTTGAGACTCATCTAACGTAAAGTTTAATAATGCATCTAAATCATCTAACTCTTTAGTGTAATTATTATTCCCAAAAGCTTCTAAGTCTGGAAAATCTATTGGATTATTAACGGTTCCACCATTATGAGAAAAATTAAACTTCACAAAAAAGCAATCTGCTTTCATAAAAGCATCCGCTACTAAATGCCATGCGCCCCAATCTTTATAACCTTTATAGCCATGACAAAAAACAACCAAAGGTTTCTTTGTTTTATTTTCATTAAAATACAAATCGTAAACTATAGCTTTTTTATTTTTTCTAACTAAAACTTGGTTTTGTTTAATCATAAGATAAAAATAGTTTTTTAGGTCAATAATTAACTAAAACAACAAACAAAAAATCCATATTTTTTTTGCAACTTTGCTTTATAAAATTTAGGATAATGCCAAAAATATCTCAAAAAGGTTTAGCAATGCCACAATCGCCAATTCGTAAATTGGTACCATTTGCTGAAAAAGCATACGCAGCAGGAAAAACAGTGTATCATTTAAATATTGGTCAACCAGATATTAAAACACCACAAATAGCTTTAGATGCTGTAAAAACACATAATTTAGACATTTTAGCCTATACACGTTCTGAAGGTTCTGACAATTACAGACAAAAAATTGCTAATTATTACGAGCGTAATGATATTCACGTTACTAAAGAAGATATTATTGTAACTACTGGAGGAAGCGAAGCGTTATTATTTACTTTTGGTAGTATTATGGATGTTGGAGACGAAGTTATTATTCCTGAACCTTTTTACGCCAATTATAACGGATTCTCTACCGCTTCTGGCGTTAATGTAGTGCCTGTAATCTCTAAAATTGAAGATAATTTTGCATTACCTCCAATAGAAGAATTCGAAAAATTAATTACGCCAAAAACAAAAGCCATATTAATTTGTAATCCTGGAAATCCAACAGGATATTTATATTCTAAAGACGAAATAAAAAAATTAGCAGCTATTGTAAAAAAACACGATTTATTTTTAATTGCAGACGAAGTATACAGAGAATTTGCTTACGATGGTGCTGTCCACTACTCTATTTTACAAGAAGAAGGATTAGACGAGCATGCTATAATTATAGATTCGGTTTCTAAACGTTACAGTATGTGTGGCGCAAGAATTGGTTGCATAGTTAGTAGAAGTAAATCCGTAATGCAAACCGCATTAAAATTTGCTCAAGCACGTTTAAGTCCACCAACATTAGCACAAATTGCAAGTGAAGCAGCTTTAGATACACCACAAAGTTATTTTGATGATGTTATTGAAGAATATGTAGAAAGACGCAACACATTAATTAATGGCTTAAAAGAAATTCCTGGTGTAAAGGTAGCCAACCCAAAAGGTGCTTTTTATTGTGTAGTAGAATTACCAATAAAAAATAGCGATGCTTTTGCGCAATGGTTATTAGAAGAATTTGACGTAGATAATGAAACCATTATGGTTGCTCCTGCAGGCGGATTTTATAGTACACCTGGTGTAGGACTAAACCAAATTAGAATTGCTTACGTTTTAAATAAAGAAAGTTTATTAAAGTCTATTAATATTTTAGCCGAAGCCTTAAAAGTTTATAAAGATTAAGTGATTATTCAAAACAACATATCTCTAAAACCTTACAATACATTTGGTATAGATGTTAACGCTAATCAATTTATTAGCGTTAACTCTATTCAAGAGTTAAAAGATGTTTTAAAACAACATCCAACTACAAAAAAACTGCTTTTAGGTGGCGGAAGTAATATGTTGTTAACCAAAGACGTTAACCAATTAGTAATTCATTTAAATTTAAAAGGAAGAAGCATAGTTTCTAAAAATAAAACTGAAGTTACTATACAAGCTAATGCTGGCGAAAACTGGCACAAATTTGTCCTTTGGTGTATAGATCAAGGTTTTGGAGGCTTAGAAAACATGTCGCTTATTCCTGGAAATGTAGGCACAAGTCCTATTCAAAATATTGGTGCTTATGGCGTAGAATTAAAAGATACGTTTGTAAGCTGTAATGCTTTAAATATTGAAACTTTAGAGATTGAAACCTTTAAAAATGAAGATTGCCAGTTTGGTTATAGAAATTCTATTTTTAAAAACAAAGCTAAAGGCAAATACATTATTCTTAATGTAGATTTTAAACTCACTACAAATAAGCATAATCTAAAAGTTGATTATGGTGCAATTAAAGACGAATTAACGTCTAAAAACATTGTAAATCCATCTATTAAAGATATTTCTAATGCTGTAATAGTTATTAGACAAAGTAAATTACCCGATCCAAAAGAAATTGGAAATAGCGGAAGCTTTTTTAAAAATCCCGTAATTTCAACTGAAGATTTTTCAGAATTATTAAAGAACTTTCCAAACGCACCAAGTTACCCAGTATCAGAAACAACAGTTAAAGTTCCTGCTGGTTGGTTAATAGAAACTGCTGGTTTTAAAGGTAAAACTTTTGGAAATTATGGTGTGCATAAAAAACAAGCCTTAGTATTAGTTAATTATGGCGGAGCAACAGGTTCTGAAATTTTAAAATTATCGCAATTAATTCAAGAAACGGTAAAGCGTATTTTTAATATTTCTATTGAAGCTGAAGTTAATATTTTGTAAGGTTTTTCCTTAGTATCCTCTCTATAAACTCTAAAAATTTCTTTTAACACATATAGTATAGGTTCTAGTTCTATTAGACTTACCTTCGGTAGAAAATAATGTCTATAGAAGAAAAGGTAAAACGTGTTGAACTTCTTTTTAAGCAATTAGAAAAGGAAACACTTCAGTTTCAAAAATCATCTGGTTTAGGCTGTGTTTCGGGATGCGGAAAATGCTGTTCTTATGCTACAATTGAAGCTTCTCCTTTAGAGTTTTTACCTTGGGCTTTTCATTTATTTATAAATAATGAAGCTGAAAAAACATTAGATCTTCTAAATAAGACCAACTCAACAACTTGCTTTATATACAAACCACTCACATTTAGAGATAAAGGGAAATGTAACAGCTATAAATATAGAGGTTTAATTTGCAGATTATTTGGTTTTGCAGCAAGCTCAGATAAATATGGGGCTTTACGATTAGCAACCTGTAAAATCATAAAAGAAGGCCAACAAGAAGCTTATAAAGCTACTAACGAAGCTATAAAAAACGGATTCTGTATTTACTAACTATTATATGCAACTAAGCCAAATTGATTACTTTTTAGGCAGAAAAATTGTTCCAGTTAATAAAGCTTTAAAGATAGCAATAGAAGAAATATTACATTATTATGCTTACAGACCTAATCCTGGTTTAGTAAAAAACTGCGGTTAATTAATAGTAAGTACTAATATTTTGTAATTTTGTGACTCTATATCTACTAAGTGATAAAAACACAACAAGCATCGAACCATTATACTATTTGTCTAAACTGTAAAGGTCTTGGCGAAAAAAGCAGGAAATTAAGTAAAAAAACAAAGCTTCAATACCAAAAGGATTTAGAGCAATTCAAGTTAAATAAAACAGCAAGTACTGCTCCAATTTTACCAAAACCAAGTTTTTTAAAATGTTTAAAATGTGACGGCTCAGGTTTAATTTCTTCAACTAGCACTTCAAAAGCAAATACAGAAGACTTTCCTCACGTAGCTATAATTGGCGCAGGTATTGGCGGCGTTGCATTGGCTGTAGCATGTTTACATAGAGGTATTCCTTTTACACTTTATGAACGCGACGCTAACTTTAATGAAAGGTCTCAAGGTTATGGATTAACATTACAGCAAGCCAGTAAAGCCTTAAAAGGGTTTGGAATTCAAGAATTAGAAGAAGGCGTAGTTTCTACAAAACACGTTGTTCACACTACAGATGGAAGTATTGTTGGCGAATGGGGCATGAGAAAATGGGTAGACAATAAGCAAAAACCAAAAAAGAAAAACTCAAATATTCATATTGCCAGACAATCTTTAAGGCTAGCTTTATTAAATCAACTTGATGACCAAAGTGTGATAAAATGGAATCATAAATTAATAGATTTTAAGGAACAAACAGACCAAAAATCAATTCTTAATTTTGAAGTTAATGGTGAATTAAAAACCTATAAAACCGATTTAGTTGTTGGTGCAGATGGAATTAGGAGTAAGGTTAGACAACTTATTATTAGTGATAAAAAATCGCCTTTACAGTATTTAGATTGTATGGTTATTTTAGGTATTTGTCCGTTATCTCAATTAAACAACTTAAAGAGTAATTTACTAGATTCTGAAACTGTTTTCCAAACAGCAAATGGAAACGACCGTATTTACATGATGCCATATAATGCCGAAACCATAATGTGGCAACTTAGTTTTCCAATATCAGAAAACGATGCTAAAATTTTAAATAAAAAAGGTGCAAACGCTTTAAAAGATGAAGCTATTAAAAGAACAAATTGGCATAGTCCAATTCCTGAGATTATTAAAGCAACCTTAGAATCTGAAATCTCTGGTTATCCGGTTTACGACAGAGAATTATTACAACCAGATTGGTTTAAATCTACACACAAAACCACATTAATTGGAGATGCAGCGCATCCAATGAGTCCTTTTAAAGGACAAGGCGCTAACCAAGCATTATTAGACGCATTGCAATTAGCAAGAGAAATAACTAAGAAATGTAATACAACTTCAAACTGTAAAGAAGGCCATATTAGAGAACTAGTATTAAATAATTTTGAAGAAAAAATGATATCACGAAGTGCTTCAAAAGTAAAAGATTCGGCTAAAGCTGCAGCGTTTCTTCATTCGGAGATTGCCATTACTAAAGGTAATAAACCTAGAGGTAGTTTTGTTAAAAGTGAAGATTCTTAAGCCTTTAAATTGTAAATTAGCATTACTTAAAATTTCAGATGATTAACTTTAGAAAACATATAGAGCAATTTGCTAAAATTGAAGATTCCGATTGGTTGGTCTTTTCTTCATATTTAGAAAAAAGAACGTTTTCAAAAAAAAGTATGTTTCTAAAAAAAGGTGAAACAGAAAATTATATTTCATTTATAGAAAAAGGAGAAGTACGATTATTTATCCCTAAAGAAGATGAGGAAAAAGAAATTACATTTGGTTTTAGTTTTCAGGACGAGTTTGTAAGTGCTTACGATTCTTTTTTGACGCAATCTCCATCTACATACAATCTAGAAACATTAGCAGAAACAGTTCTTTGGAGTATTTCTTATGTAGATTTAGAGAAGGTTTACAAAAACACTAAAATTGGAAATACCATTGGTAGATTTATTACAGAAAACCTATTTTTAATAAAATCTAGAAGAGAACAATCTTTATTAAACGACACGCCAGAGCAGCGCTATCTTAATTTATTTAAAGATAGACCAAACGTAATTAAGCAAATTCCGTTAAAATACATTGCATCTTATATTGGCGTTACACCACAAGCTTTAAGCAGAATTAGAAAACGAATTTCTTAACTTAGGTTCATTTTTTAAACTAAAAAACCACCTTAAATTTGTTATTAAATATAGTAACAAATGGAAATCATTATTTTATTTATAGTCCTTTGGTATGGCGGACTTTTCTTTCAAACATTTTTTCTTCATAGATATGCGGCACACCAATCGTTTACAATGTCTAAAACCACAGAAAAAATAACCTATATTTTAACTTGGCTTTTTCAAGGTGCTAATTATTTAAGCGCTTATGGTTATGGTGTAATGCATAGAATGCATCATGCATACGCAGATACAGAAAAAGATCCACATTCTCCAAAATACGATGAGAATGTATTTGCCATGATGTGGAAAACAAAAACTATTTATCAAAAAATCAATAGAAAAAAGTTAGAGATCAATCAAAAATTCACCAAAAATGTACCGCAATGGTATAGCTTTGATAAAATGGCAAGTTCTAAAATCTCTAGAGTAATTTGGACTGTTTTATATGTGTTATTTTTTATAAAATTCGCAACATCTATTTGGTTATGGTTATTCTTACCTGTAATTATATTAATGGCACCAATACATGGCGTTATTATAAATTGGTATGCGCATATTTATGGTTATGTAAATTACAAAGTTAAGGATACATCTAAAAATTTATTACCTGTAGATTTTTTAATGATGGGCGAAGCTTACCATAATAATCATCATAAAAACGGAAGTAGAGCAAATTTTGGAGGCGTAAGATGGCATGAAATTGACCCAACTTATATTATCATGAAAGTGTTGCATAGCGTTGGAATTATAAAAATTAAAGCAAACGCGTAAGTAACTGCTTTGACTCAAAAATGACCTGTCTTAACAAAAGTGTTTCACAAAGTTTTCCCAAAATAAAAATCACGTATAACAAAACACAATTTAGTGACGTTTAAAAAGTAAGTCTCATCTTTTTAAACCATCTTAATTATGCAAAACCCAACAGAAACTCAGCTAGTTTTACTTCTTAAAAACAACCAACAACAAGCTTATACGTATCTTCATAACAACTACGCAACAAATTTAAGTAGAATAATAAACGGAATTGTAAAGAATAGTCACGATACCAAAGATATACTTCAAGAAGCTTACATAAAGATTTTTAAAAACATAAAATTTTACAATCCTAAAAAAGGAAAACTATATACTTGGTTGCATCAAATCACAAAACGTACTGCCATAGATTTTTTTAGAAGCAAAAAAAGAAAACAAACAACCTACAGTCTACAAAACGAAGTTCCTAATCAATTAAACATAGATGTGTTGGATTTAAAAAATCATTTAAATAACTTATCTATTAAACACAAAGAAGTATTGCAATCTGTTTATTTAGAAGGCTATACTCATGAAGAAGCTAGTAAGCGATTAAACGTAAAATTAGGCACTTTAAAATCCAGATTAAAATCAGGAATTAAACAACTGCAAAAGGTGTATTGCAAACGTAAATAATTATAATTTTTGTATCTTTGTAACTCACAAAAAATAACACGTTTTGAAATTATTTTTAATCACATTAGTATTATTAGGATTAGGTGTTGCAGGAATTGCAATTAAAATTTGGGCAAAAAAAGATGGTAAATTTGCCGGTACTTGTGCGAGTCAGAATCCTATGTTAAATAAAGATGGCGATGCTTGTGGTTTCTGCGGAAAAACGCCAGACCAGTTTGAAAATTGTAGTGAACCAGAACATACAGATTAATCCATTATTTAATAATGTAAAAAAGAGGACAACTAAATATTTAGTTGTCCTCTTTTTTGTGATATCATTTTAAAATTTAGTCTTTACTAAAAAAGGCTTTATGAATAAATCCAGCTACTATTGCTCCTGCAATTGGAGCTAACCAAAACAACCATAATTGCGCAGGGTAATCTCCACCAGCAAAAATTGCCTGACTAGTAGAACGTGCAGGGTTTACAGACGTATTAGTAATTGGAATACTAATTAAATGTATAAGCGTTAAAGCCAATCCAATTGCAATTCCAGCAAAACCTTTTGGCGCTTTAGGATAGGTGCTTCCTAAAATAATTAATAGAAAAAATAAGGTTAATAAAAACTCTGCCACTAAAGCAGACACCATAGAATAACCGCCAGGAGACAAATCGCCATAACCATTGGCTGCAAACCCACCAATATCTGTAAAGCCATCTTTTCCAGATACTATTAAATATAATGCGCCAGCTGCAGTAATTGCCCCAATTAATTGTGCTATAATATAGCCCACTAATTCTTTAGCTGGAAATTTTCCTCCAGCCCAAAGTCCAATAGAAACCGCTGGGTTAAAATGTGCACCAGAAACATGTCCTACTGCGTAAGCCATAGTTAAAACAGTTAAACCAAATGCCAAAGAAACACCTACAAATCCAATTCCTAGTTCTGGATAACCAGCTGCAAATATGGCACTTCCACAACCACCAAAAACCAGCCAAAAGGTTCCAAAAAACTCAGCCATTAATTTTTTCATAATATTATTAGTTTTAAAGTTAGTACTGTAATTTACATAAAAATAATTAAATGAATAGCAGTAATTCAGCCTTTAAATAGAATCTAATCGGTTATATTTGCCAACTTTAATCGTTGGTTATTATATGCAGTTTCTTAATATAATTTTATACATTTTTATAGCAATTGTTGGTATTCAAACAGTTTACTATTTTGTTTTTTCATTTTTTGCTTTTTCAAAATCTAAAAGAAATAAAACAAATGCAATTCCGATATCTGTAATTATTTGTGCTAAAAACGAAGCTAAAAACATTAAAACCTTTATTCCTTCCATCTTAGAGCAAAACTATTCTAATTTTGAAATTGTTTTAATTAATGATGCTTCTACAGATGATACTTTAGATTTATTTGAAGATTTAGCTCTAAAGCACTCTAATATAAAAGTAGTAGATGTTGTTAACAACGAAGCCTTTTGGGGAAATAAAAAATATGCTTTAACGCTTGGTATAAAAGCCGCAAAAAACAATCATTTATTATTTACAGACGCAGATTGCAAACCAGTTTCTAAAGATTGGATTAGCGAAATGACTAGTCATTTTTCGAATACCAAAAGTATTGTTTTAGGTTATGGAGCTTATCAGAAAAAAGGTGCTAACTTATTAAATAAACTAATAAGATTTGAAACACTTTTAACTGCAATTCAATATTTTTCTTACGCAAAAATAGGTTCTCCTTTTATGGGCGTAGGTAGAAATCTTGCTTATACTAAAGACGACTTCTACAGCACAAATGGGTTTATAAATCACATTCAAATTAGGTCTGGAGACGACGATTTATTTATAAACGAAGTAGCCACAAGTAAAAACACTTCTATTTGTTTTTTACCAGAAAGCTTTACAGAATCTGTTCCTAAAACTTCATTTAAGGCTTGGTTCAAACAAAAAAGAAGACACGTTTCTACTGCTGTACATTATAAGGCTAAACACAAATTAGCTTTAGGCTTATTTTATATAAGTCAGGTGTTATTTTATGTTCTTGCAATACTTCTATTATCGTTCTTATTTCAATGGGAAATTGTTTTAGGATTAATAGGGTTTAGAATTGTATTTCAATATATAGTTTTTGGGTTTTCGGCTTATAAGCTTAAAGAAAAAGACGTTTTATACTTATTACCCTTCTTAGAAATTGGTCTAATTCTTGCTCAATTAAGTATATTTATAACAAATAAGATCTCAAAACCTACGCATTGGAAATAAACGAAGCCATAATTAAAGCTAAAAATAACGAGCAAAAAGCGTTTAATTTTTTATTAAACACGTATTGGGATTATGTGTATGGATTTCAACTTAAACGACTAGAAAACGAAAATGATGCAGAGGATATTACTATCCAAACATTCTCTAAAGCATTTGATAAAATTGAAAGCTTCAACGAAAGCTTCACCTTTAAAACGTGGCTAATTACTATTTCTAAAAATCTTCATATAGATTTAATTAGAAAAGAAAAAAATTCATTCTTAAAACAACATAGTACACAGTTAAGTGAAGAATCCAATCAAATCTTAGACGATTCGCCTTCAATTGAAGATAAATTAATTACTGAGCAAAATTTAGCAAAATTACTTAGAGATATTAAAAGCTTAAAGCCACATTATCAAGCAGTCATTCAGTTACGTTATTTTCAAGAATACAGCTATAAACAAATGGCGGAAGAACTTAACGAACCTATAAATAATATTAAAGTAAAATTACTTAGAGCAAAGAAACTTTTAGCCGAAATTATTAAAAGTTAAGAGCTTAGCTTTACAAGAAAAATAGTCAAATACTTTGTATCTTTGTAAAGAAGAAAAATTGCACCTATGGAAACTAAAGTAGCATCTAACATATTACCAGCAAGACAAGCAAAACCTAAATGGTTACGTGTAAAATTACCTACAGGTAAAAAATACACAGAACTTAGAGGTTTAGTAGACAAATACAATCTAAACACCATTTGCGCGTCTGGAAGTTGTCCAAATATGGGCGAATGTTGGGGAGAAGGAACTGCTACCTTTATGATTTTAGGTAATATTTGCACACGTTCTTGTGGTTTTTGTGGTGTAAAAACCGGAAGACCAGAAACTGTAGATTGGGACGAGCCAGAAAAAGTAGCGCGTTCTATTAAAATTATGGGTATTAAACACGCAGTTTTAACTAGTGTAGATAGAGACGATTTAAAAGATATGGGAAGTATAATGTGGGCAGAAACGGTTAAAGCTGTACGACGCATGAATCCTGAAACTACAATGGAAACGCTTATTCCAGACTTTCAAGGTATTACAAAACATATAGATAGAATTATAGATGTGGCACCAGAAGTGGTTTCTCATAATATAGAAACGGTAAGAAGGTTAACGCGTGAAGTTAGAATTCAAGCCAAATACGATAAAAGTTTAGAGGTACTTAATTACCTTAAAAACTCTGGTCAAAGACGTACAAAATCTGGAATCATGTTAGGTTTAGGCGAAAAACGTGAAGAAGTTATTCAAACTTTAGAAGATTTACGCAAAAACCAAGTAGATGTTGTTACTATTGGACAATACTTACAACCAAGTAAAAAACATTTACCTGTTAAGCAATTTATTACGCCAGACCAATTCCAAGAATACGAAAAAATTGGTTTGGAATTAGGCTTTAGACATGTAGAAAGTAGTGCTTTAGTAAGGTCTTCTTACAAAGCTCAAAAACACATTAACTAAATGATTAAAGTTGGGATTAATGGTTTTGGTAGAATTGGTCGTCGTGTATTGCGATTATTACAAGAACACCAAAATATACAAGTGGTTGCTATAAACGATTTAGCAGATGCAAAAACATTAAGCCATTTATTTAAATACGATAGTATTCATGGGGTTTTTAAAGGTGAAGTAAGCCATACCAAAAACCAAATTATAGTTAACAGTAAATCCATTGATTTATTAAACAATAAGCATCCTAAAGATATTATTTGGGAACCATATAATCTAGATTTTGTTATTGAAGCTACCGGAAAATTTAAAACCGAAGCTGATTTAAACTTCCACATTAAAAATGGTGCAAAACAAGTTATATTAAGCGTTCCACCTGAAGACGATACGATTAAAACCATAGTATTAGGTGTTAATGATGATTTAATTACAGGTAAAGAACAGCTAATTTCTAACGCATCTTGTACAACAAACAATGCAGCACCAATGATTTCCGTAATCAATAACCTTTGCGGCATTAACCAAGCTTATATTACAACCGTACATTCTTACACCACAGACCAAAGTTTACACGATCAACCACATAGAGATTTACGTCGTGCTAGAGCTGCAGGACAAAGTATTGTTCCAACTACAACTGGAGCCGCAAAAGCGCTAACTAAAATTTTTCCAGAACTTAATAACGTTATTGGTGGCTGTGGAATTAGAGTTCCTGTTGCCAATGGTTCTTTAACAGATATTACGTTTAATGTAAAAAAAGAAGTCTCTATTGAAGCTATAAATACGGCTTTTAAATACGCTTCAGAAAATCAATTTAAAGGTGTTTTAGAATATACCGAAGATCCAATTGTTTCTATAGACATTGTAGGAAATCCACATTCTTGTATTTTTGATTCTCAAATGACATCGGTTATTGGGAAAATGGTAAAAATTATTGGTTGGTACGATAATGAAACTGGTTATTCATCAAGAATTATCGATTTAATACATTTGCTTCAGTCAAAAAAATAGCGTTACTTTATTAAAAATTAGGTTATTACTTATTCATGTTAAAAAATAAATTTTTACATATTATTTTTTGTACGCTTTTGTGCATTGTTTTAAACGCTCAAAACAATACTTCCGAAGATCTTAAAACATCTAAAGAAAAAGTGAGTATGTATATTAAGGTTGCAAAAGACAATATTAAAAACGACAAATATTATCAAGCCAGAAACGATTTAGACAATGCCTTAAAATACGCAAGAGAAATAAAAAACAATGGATTAATTGGATTGGTACATTATGAAATTGGTGAATTAGTACTTTTAATGCAGGAATATGAAGAAGCTGAATTATCTTTTCAAAAAGCCATATTACATCAGGAATTACTAAATAACAAAATAGCCTTAGCAAACAGTTATAGTGGTTTAGGAGACACCTATTTAAACATTCAGCGTTATACTTCTGCAATTAAATATTACAGACTAGCAGAAATAGTTTATGGTGAAGCTAACGATGTAGATTCACAAATGTATGCCATCTTAAAAAAAGCTATTGTACATTACAAATTAGACGAGTTTAGTTTTGCTATTGAAGAATTTGACAAGTGTATTGCTAGAGCAAAAACCAAAAACTCTCAAGATGTTTTAAGTGCAGCCTATTTATACAAAGGACATATTGTTTCTAGATTAATAGATTTAGATCGAGGTATGAGAATGGCTTACCAAGGTTATGCTATTGCAGAAGAAAATAATTTATCTGAAGTCTTACAAAACACCTTTTTTATTATTAGTGAAATTGAAGAATTAAATAATAAACCAGAAAAATCTATTTATTATTTAAAAAAGCACATTAGATATAACGATTCTTTAAATGCCACCAAAGACAATAAACTTTCAACAAAAAAACGTCTAGAATTTTTAAAAAATGACCAAACAGAATACCAAGTCGAAAAAATAGAAAATCTTCTAGAATTAAAAGACACAAAAACCGAGAACAGAATAATTACCATGCTTGGTTTTGCATTTATTACCATATTATCATTATTTACAATCTCACTCTACAAAAACAACTCTATTAGAAAAAAATCTAATAAAGAATTATCTAAAAAAAACAAAGAACTTTTTAAAGCAAAAGAACGCGCAGAACAAGCTACTAAAGCAAAAGCAAATTTCTTATCTACTGTAACACACGAACTCAGAACACCTCTTTACGCTGTAACAGGATTAACCAATATGTTAATTGAAGAAGATCCCAAAGAAGAGCAAATTAGCCATTTAACCTCATTAAAGTTTTCCGGAGATTATTTACTAACATTTATTAACGATATTTTAGAAGTCAATAAAATTGAAGCTCAAAAAGTAGATGTTGAAAAAGAGGTCTTTAATTTAAAATCTAAAGTTAAAAATATTGTTTTAGCTTTAAGCAGTGCACAACCCAAAAACAACGTAAAAATTCATTTAGAATATGATGAAGATTTGCCTAATTACTTTGTTTTAGACCAAGTTAAAATATCTCAAATTCTAATTAACCTAATTGGAAACTCTATAAAATTCACTAAAAACGGCGATGTTTGGGTTAGAATTTTAAAAACTAAAGCGGAACAGGATAAGTACACGTTACGTTTTGAAGTGGAAGATAATGGAATTGGAATTAGCCCAGAAAAACAAGAAAATATTTTTGAAAGTTTTGCACAAGGTTCTGTAGAAATTAACCGTAAATATGGTGGAACTGGCTTAGGGCTTTCCATAGTAAAAGGTCTAGTTGGTGTTCTTGGAGGAACTATAAATCTAAAAAGTCAATTAGGAAAAGGTACCTTATTTTATTTTGAAATTGAAGTTAAAAAAGGAGAAAAAACAACCCAACCTAAAACGGTTCAATACTTTAAAGAAGTAAGCGAAATTAACCTAGAAAAAATTAAAGTACTTATTGTTGAAGACAATAAAATTAACCAAATGATTACTCAAAAAACATTGAGTAAAATGAATATAAAAAGTGATGTTGTAGATAATGGTGAAGCTGCTGTAGAACTTGCCAAAGAGAATAAATACAATGTTATTTTAATGGATATTCATATGCCTGGAATTAGTGGTGTAGAAGCTACTAAACAAATCCGTGAATTCAATAAAGACCTTATTATATTTGCTTTAACCGCAGTAACTTTAGACGATAAGTTAGACGAGTTTAAAGCTGCTGGATTTACAGATGTTATCTCTAAACCTTTTAAACAAGAAACGTTTGAAAAGATTCTTCACACCTCTTTAACTAATAGTAAAATTATAGATTAAGCCTTAACAAAATCTAACACTTGCGTATTAAAACCTTCAGCATTATCTAGCGCTACTTCTATTGGTAAATAAAATAATTTAGAGGCTAATTGCTGTACAAGTTGTAAACGCATGTAATCTTTTTCGGTAGTAAGAATCCTATCTAATTGCGCTAATTTAGTAATGTCTTTTTCAGTAAAATTATAATGGTCAGCAAATTCTAAGTGGTCAAATTGTAAGTTTTTCGACTTTAAATAATTTACTAATGGCGTTGCATTTGCAATTCCGGTAACTAAAGTAAACGACTTTAAATTAGCTAATTCCAATACAGAACTATCCGATTTTACTTTCTCTGAATATTTTATCTTACTAAAGTAAACTTGTTGGTGTGCTAATGGTTTTATTTTAGAAGTAATGGTTTGCTTTTCAGTTTCAGATAATGTGTCTGGACATTTTGTAACCACTATAGCATGCGCACGTTTGTAACCACTTTTAGGTTCACGCAAATTCCCGGTTGGCAAAACTATGTCGTTAGTAAATAAATTATAATGTGTGGTAAGTAAAATATTAAATCCTGCTTTTACTTTTCTATGCTGAAAAGCATCATCTAAAACAATCACTTCTGGTTTTGGTTCAGAATCTCGTAAATTAGAAATTCCGTTTTGTCGGTCTTCACAAACAGCTACCGAAATGTCTTCACCAAAATTCTGAAAATACTGAAAACTTTCATCGCCTAAATCTTTATAAGTCAGACCTTTTTCAGCTTTAATATAGCCATTTGTTGCTCTACCATAACCACGACTTAAAGTTGCTAATTCCATTTTATCTTTAAGAAATTCAATTAAATAACTTACCATTGGCGACTTTCCTGTGCCACCAACACTTAAATTTCCAACACAAATCACGGGAAAATCGTAAGATTTAGATTTAAAAAACCCCATATTATACGCCTTGTTTATAGTCCAAGTCACTAAAAAGTAAACAGGAACAAAGGGAAAAGCTAAATATCTAAACAGTTTCATCATAAGTTATGCAATACAACGAAAGTAAAAATTTTATATTTGTTCCATATTATAAAACTGAATATTTATGCAAATAGCAGATGTAATTTCGATTATTGAAAAAGAAATCCCTTTAAGTTATGCCGAAGATTTTGATAACGTAGGACTTTTAGTAGGTAATAAAACTGAAGATTTAAAAGGAATTTTAGTTACTCTAGACACCACTGAAGCTGTTGTGGACGAAGCTATTGCTAAAGGTTGCAATTTTATTTGCAGTTTTCACCCCATAATTTTTAAAGGCTTAAAATCTTTAACCGGAAAAACTTATGTGGAACGTACGGTTTTAAAAGCTATTCAAAATAATATTGCTATTTATGCTATTCATACCGCATTAGACAATTCTATTGTTGGTGTTAATAAAATGATTTGCAATCAGTTGAATTTAAAGAATACTGAGATTTTAATTCCGCAGAAAAACACCTTAAAAAAATTAACCACTTACGTTCCTAAAGACCAAGCTGAAGTTCTTAGAACAGCTTTATTTAATGCCGGCGCAGGCGATATAGAAAATTACAGTAACTGTAGTTTTAATATTGAAGGTAGCGGAACTTTTAAAGGTAACGATTTTTCTAATCCTGTTATTGGCAAAAAAAACGAATTACATACAGAGCCAGAAACGCAGATTTCGGTTATTTTTCAAAAGCATTTAGAAGGCAATATTTTAACTGCTTTACATAAAAACCATTCTTATGAAACCGTTGCATACGAAGTCATTTCAATAGAAAACAAAAATCAAACTATAGGTATTGGAATGATTGGAGAATTAGAAACCGAACTTAACGAAAGTGCTTTTTTAGAATATTTAAAAGCACACATGCAAACCAGCACGATAAGACATTCTAATTTTTTAAATAAAAATGTAAAACGCGTTGCAGTTTTAGGTGGTTCTGGTGCATTTGGAATTAATGCTGCAAAAAAAGCAAAAGCCGATGTGTATGTAACGTCAGATTTAAAATATCACGACTTTTTTAGTGCCGAAAACAGCATACTTTTAGCAGATATTGGACATTATGAGAGCGAACAGTTCACAAAAAACGGATTAGTAGCGTTACTTACAAAAAAAATTCATAATTTTGCAGTCTCTTTATCGGAGACAAACACAAATCCTGTTAAGTATTTTTAAAACATGGCAAAAAAGAAAGAAACTACTGTAGAGCAACGTTTAAGAGCGTTATACGATTTACAACTTATTGATTCTAGAATTGATGAAATAAGAAATGTTCGTGGGGAATTACCTATTGAAGTAAGTGATTTAGAAGACGAAGTTTCGGGATTACAGTTACGTTTACAAAAACTGGAAACTAGCTTAGAAGATATTGACACATCAATTAGTGATAAGAAAAATTTAATTGAAGAAGCAAAAGCTTTAATTAAAAAATACACAGAACAACAACAAAACGTTAGAAATAATCGTGAATTCGATTCTCTAACTAAAGAAGTTGAATTTCAAGAATTAGAAATTGAATTAGCTGAAAAGCATATCCGTGAATTTAAAGCTCAAATAGAGCAAAAGAAAGCGGTTATCGATAAAACTAAAACTCACAACAAGGAACGTGAAGAACATTTAAAGCACAAGAAAAGTGAATTAGATGCTATCTTAAACGAAACTAAAAAAGAGGAAGAAACTTTAGCTGAAAAATCTGCGGAATACAAAGAAAAATTAGAAGACCGTTTAGTAAAAGCTTACGAGCGTATTAGAACTAATGCAAAAAATGGTTTAGCTGTTGTTGCAATAGAACGTGGCGCTTCTGGAGGTTCTTATTTTACAATTCCACCACAAGTACAAATGGAAATTGCTGCTCGTAAAAAAGTAATTACAGATGAGCATTCTGGACGTATTTTAGTTGATTCGGAATTAGCTGACGAACAAAAAGTAAAAATGGATAAAATGTTCGCTAAATTATAAGCCACATTTTAACACACATATTTAAAAGCCTTTACAGAAATGTAAAGGCTTTTTTTATGAGCAATTCTTAAAATTGAAATATAATGTCAGATTGAGCGCAGTCGAAATCCTTTTAAACCCAAACATTTTAATTAAAAAACACAGTCTAAGTTTAAAAACGTAATATCATATTATAAACAAATTACCATAATAAAACTATACTGTCAAATTGAGCGCAGTCGAAATCTATTATAACTTAAATCTTTTAAGACAATTTTATAACAATTCAAATTAAGGTTTTCTATTTTGAAACGACAAAAAAGAAAAAGAAAAAAACTTATGAAAACCCTAATACTATCTTTATGTGCTGTTTTAGCCTTTAGCTGTCAAAATAACGCACAAAACAAATCAAACACACAACAAAGTAAAGTTATTAACGCAGAAGCTGTAGAAGTGCCTTTAGAAAATGGTATGGCTAAAGCCTATTTTGCAAGTGGTTGTTTTTGGTGTGTAGAAGCTATTTACGAAAGTGTAAATGGTGTAACCGAAGTTTATAACGGTTATTCTGGCGGACATACAAAAAACCCAACTTACGAGTCTAGCAACACAGGAAGAACTGGTCATGCAGAAGCTGTAGAAATTATTTATAATCCTAAAGTAGTTAGTTTTGAAACCTTAGTAGATGTATATTTTGCATCGCAAAACCCAACGCAAGTTAACGGGCAAGGAAACGATAGAGGTTCTCAATATCGCTCAATTTTATTCTACCAAAACCAAGCACAAAAAGAGATTATAGAAACTAAAAAAGCAGCTTTAGCAAAACAATTAGAAGCTACAATAGCTGCGGAAGTTTATCCGTTTCAAAAATTCTGGTTAGGTGAAGATTACCACCAAGATTACGAAAAACGCCATCCAGAACATCCATACATTCAAAATGTTTCTGTACCAAGATTAAATCGTTTTAAACAAAAAATGCCTGAGGTGTTGAAAAAGTAATTTAAAGTTTTTAGTCAAAGCCGAAGAGAAAAAGCATCAAATTGAATATTCAATTTGATGCTTTTTTAGTTTTAAAAAAAATACTTATTTACTTGATTAGTGATGTTTTTTATTTTTAACTAAATACTTTCCTAACTAATATATGCGATTTGAATATTAGATTAATTAAATTATCTTTACGGTATATCGACGATAAAAACTTACTATATCCTGACATATTTTTTGAATATCGACGACAAAAGTTACTATATAACATTTTGGCAGTAATGCGAGCAACGAACTCTGAATTAAACAAATGAACTTTTTGAAACTAACAAATCTATTATTTATAATATTTTCATTTTTGATTTTTTGCAACCCTTTATTTAGCCAAAAATTAGACCCAAAAGGAAGAGATTTTTTTAAACCAGACCATATCATTAAATCTGAAATCACAAATAAAGATTATTTAATTCATATGTCTTTCCCAAAGAATTATTCAATTAAGGATAGTATAACATATCCTGTTCTTTATGTTTTGGATGGCAAGAGTACATTTGGATATTTCGAATCATCTTATATTGATTTTGAGAAAATCGAAGATGTTATTCTCGTTGGAATCAGTCATAAGGCAAATGGAATGAAATCTAAAATTAATAGATTTAATGACTATACAGCATATCGTGATACAATAACTGACAAAAGAATTGAAAAAAAGTTTGATGTAGAAAAAGGAACTATCAAAACTGGTGGAGCGGTTAAGTTTTTAGAATGCTTAAAAAAGGAAATTGTCCCATTTATTGAGGAATACTATAAAACTAATTCTGACAGAGGAATTTCAGGACATTCTCTTGGTGGTTTGTTTACAGCATACTGTTTTTTGAATTCCGACAATTACTTTACTCGATTTGGAATAAACAGTCCTTCATTTCAACTTAGCGAAGAAATATTTTTAGAACCAGCTATCGATAAATTCACAAATAATAAAACTTGGAATATTGAACCAACCAAAGTATTTATTTCAACAGGAGAAAATGAAAGCCCAATGATGGTGTCTAATATGATTAAGTTTAGTTTATATCTCAAAAAAACTAACTACAAAAATATTGAAATGAATTGGAAAATATACAGAAATGAATCTCATAAGTCTGTAATTCCGTTTAGTTTAAATGGAACGTTGACAAGCTTATATAGAAAATAATAAAACACTACTGCCAACATCGGGATATAAGTAATAAGAACTATTTACTACCAACTGAAGACTGAAGACTAAACCTTTGTAGCCTTCAGTTCAAAAATTAATGGATATAATTTATCTTTTGTCTCAAACATGCCGTTTTCATTTTCTAATAAATCAGGCAACACATCATAAGGCGATTCGTTATGTTCGTTTAAATAATCTATGTGTAATCCAGCTTCTGTTAAGGCATTTATAACCTCGCTTAAACCATGATTCCAACCATATTCTTTACTCACCATTTTAGAAGTTGTATCGGCATATGTACCTTCATATTCTTCATAAATAGCTTCATCCTGCATATAACCATATCTCATAACTGCTTTTCCTTCTAAATAATCAAACATCCAAACAATAGGATGAAATTCAGCGATATAAAAAACCCCGCCTTTATTTAATTTTTCGGCAATCATTTGTCCCCAAGGTTTTAAATCCGGCAACCAACCAATAACACCATAACTAGTAAAAACAATATCAAAAGTATTTTTTACAAACTTAGATGTATCTAAAACATTACAACACACAAATTTTGCATCTAATTGTAATTCACTGTTTAATTGCTGTGCTAGTTTTATGCCTTCATCACTTAAATCTACACCTGTACATTTTGCTCCTGCTCTGCTCCAACTAAGCGTATCTTGTCCAAAATGACATTGTAAATGCAACAACGATTTACCTTCAACATTACCTAAAGCATTAATTTCATAAGGCATTAAAGACGTTTTTCCGTCTTTAAAAGCCCGCATATTGTACATATTGCTTTCTGCATGCACTTTTACTTTAGTATTCCAAGTGGCTTTATTAGTGTTGAAATAAGTTGAATTATCCGACATTTTTTTAACGTTTTATTGTACTAAAATACATCAACTTTACGACATCTGTTTTATAACTTTGTAAGAAATTAATTTATTATGAAAACCTATTTTTTAGCATTAACTGTTGTTTTGTCTACCATATCTTGCAAAAACAAACCTAATAACGAAGCCAGAAAGCCTATTGAAAAAGAATTAACTATTGCCGAAAAAATTGGAAAGGCTCATGGTTTTGACAACTGGAAAAACGTAAAAGAATTAGCATTTACATTTAATGTAGATAGAGATTCTAGTCATTTTGAGCGTACTTGGATTTGGAAGCCTAAAACCAACCATGTCACGTCAATTTCTAAAAACGATACCATTTCATTTTACAGAAAAGACGTAGATAGCTTAAGTCTTAGAGCAGACCAAGGTTTTATAAACGATAAATTCTGGTTATTGCCAGCTTTTCAATTATTATGGGATAAAGGCGTTACCGTTTCGGAACCAATAAAAGCAGTGTCTAATTTTAGTAAAGATTCGCTTAACAAAATTACATTAACGTACAATAAAGAAGGCGGATATACACCTGGCGATGCTTACGATATTTATTTTGATGAAAATTTTATTTTAAAAGAATGGATTTTTAGAAAAGAAAACCAAGAAAAACCGAGTATGCTTACAGCATTTTCTAACTATAAAACCATAAATAACATATCGTTTCCTACAAAAAACACTAAAACTAATGGAAATTGGGCTTTACATTTTACAGATGTAAAAATAAAAACCGAATAACACTTTAAAACATAAGAATTATACAACGCTTTAACATATGTTAAAGCGTTTTTCTTTTAATTCAAACGTTTTCTTACTAAGTTATTAATTCTTATTTTTGGTAAAACCAAAAACAAAAACGCGTGTCTCAATATAAAGATGGTTTAGATTTTGCCAAAGAATTAGACCAAAACGATGCTTTAGCTTCATTTAGAAACCAATTTCATATCCCAAAAGATAAAAACGGAAACGATTTAATTTATTTCTGCGGAAACTCTTTAGGACTTCAGCCAAAAAATACTAAAAGTTACATAGACCAAGAATTAACAGATTGGGCTAATTTAGGTGTAGAAGGCCATACCGAAGGAAAAAATCCGTGGTTACATTATCACGAGTTTTTAACCGAAACTATGGCTAACGTTGTTGGTGCAAAAAATAACGAGGTTGTTGTTATGAATTCTCTAACAGCAAACCTTCATTTTATGATGGTTAGTTTTTACCAACCAACACCAAAACGATATAAAATTTTAATTGAAGCAGATGCGTTTCCAAGCGATAAGTATGCGGTAGAATCGCAATTACGACATCATGGTTACGATGATAAAGAAGGTTTAATACTTTGGAAAGCAAGAAAAGGTGAAGAATTAGCTAATTACGACGATTTAGAAGCGATTTTAAATGAGCAAGGCAATGAAATTGCTTTGGTTATGATTGGCGGCGTAAATTATTATACTGGTCAGTTTTTTGACTTTAAACGCATTACAGACTTAGGACACAAACATGGTTGCATGGTTGGTTTTGATTGTGCACATGGCGCAGGAAATGTAAATTTAGATTTACACAATTCTGGAGCCGATTTTGCAGTTTGGTGTACCTACAAATACCTAAATTCTGGACCAGGAAGTTTATCTGGTGCATTTGTTCACGAACGTCATGCCAATAGTAAAGACTTAAATCGTTTTACAGGTTGGTGGAGCCACAATAAGAAAACACGTTTTAGAATGCGTGATGAATTCGACCAGTTATCTGGCGCCGAAGGTTGGCAATTAAGTAATCCGCCCATTTTATCCATGGCAGCAATTAGAGCTTCTTTAGATGTGGTAAAAGAAGCTGGATTTAACAATATGCTTGAAAAATCTAAAGCATTAACCAATTACTTTGAATTTTTAATAAATGGCTTAAATAATTCCGATATCAAAATAATTACACCATGCAACCCAAAAGAACGTGGTTGCCAATTATCTATTCAAGTTAAAAATGCCGACAGAAGTTTACACGATAAACTAACCCAAGCTGGCGTAATTACAGATTGGCGTGAACCAGATGTTATTCGTTGCGCTCCAGTACCGTTATACAACTCTTTTCAAGATGTTTACAATATGGTGGAAAAGCTAAAGTCTATATTATAACACTTTGAGTATTATAAATAAATATACAAGCAACGAAACTATTTTAGTTAAAATAAAAACTAAAAGTGATATTGGTTTCTGGCAATACCAGTTATTTGGTTGGTTAAGCTTATTCATGGAAAGAGGTAACGATTTCTTTATAATCACAGAAAAAAGAGTTTTATTAACTATAAAAGACCAACTAAAGTACAACCAAGAATATATAGATTTTTCTAAAATTGAATTTAATTCAAATAAAGATATGTTGACTTTTCAAGATGTTAATTCCAATCTTCAAAAGATGTCATTAAATGGATTAAAATTAGATTATGACGATTATCAATATTTAAAACAGAAATTAAAAAACTAAAGTTCCTTTGTAATATGGAACTAAAATGTCTCCTCGAGCGCAGTCGAGAGGTATATCAAAAAGGACTCGACTGCGCTCGACCAGACAACATAAAAATGGAGAACAAACAAAACATACTAATTATTGGCGCAGGACTTTGCGGAAGTTTATTAGCACTTCGCATGGGACAACGTGGCTACAATGTTAACGTTTACGAAATGCGTCCAGATCTTAGAAAAACAGATATTTCTGCAGGTCGTTCTATCAACTTAGCATTTTCGGACCGAGGTAATAAAGCCATGAAAATGGTAAATCTAGAAGCTAAAGTTGCTGAATTATGTATTCCAATGAACGGACGAATGATTCATGATAAAGAAGGTAATACCTTTATGTCTAATTATAGCGGACGCGATCACGAATACATTAACTCTATTTCTCGTGGCGGATTAAATGCCTTACTTTTAGATGAAGCCGAAGCATTAGAAAACGTCACCATTCACTTTAATAAAAAATGCAAGTCAGTAGATTTTGAAAATACCACTGCACACTTTAAAGATTACCTTACAAAAGATGAGTTTATAGAAGATGCAGATATTATTATAGCTACAGATGGCGCAGGATCTGCATTACGTAAAAGTTATATTTCAGAGCGTAAATTCCTTTTTAGTTATTCTCAAAATTATTTAACACACGGTTACAAAGAGCTTTGCATTCTTCCAAACGAAACAGGCGATTATAAAACCTATAAAAATGCACTACATATTTGGCCTAGAGGCGATTTTATGGTGATTGCATTACCAAATTTAGATGGAAGTTTTACCGTTACCCTATTTTTAAGTTACGATGAAGGCGAATACAACTTTAACAATTTAACGACACCAGAAATTGTTGCAGAATTCTTCCAAAAAGAATTTCCAGATGCATTAGAGCTAATGCCTAATTTAGTTGAAGATTTTTTCGAGAACCCAACAGCACCATTAGGAACCGTAAAATGTTCTCCATGGAATTTTAAAGGAAACACCTTACTTATGGGAGATTCGGCTCATGCTATTGTGCCATTTTACGGACAAGGAATGAATGCTTCTTTTGAAGATGTGGTAGAATTAGACGCTATTATAGAACAACATAAGGGTTTAACATTAGACAAGTTAGGTTGGGAAACCATCTTTAAAGCCTATTCTAAAACACGAAAAAAAGATACCGATGCAATTGCAGATTTAGCAATAGATAATTTTCACGAAATGAAAGACCATGTAGGTCAGGCTATTTTTCAAGAAAAACGAAAAATAGAAATGGCTTTAGAAAAAGCATTTCCAGAAGATTATTCGTCAAAATATAGCTTAGTCACTTTTAACGAAACCATTGGTTATAGAGAAGCCATGTTACGTGGTAGAGCGCAAGACAAAGCCATTTTAAACATGTTAGCAGATAATGAAGTTACTGCAACAAACTTAGAAGACAAAACACATTTAAAAACACTTTTACGAAAAGTAAAAACAGAAACAGATCATATTTTAGACGATGATAATGTGGCAAAAAACATGCGTCATTAAATTAATGTATCAATTAAAGTCACTTCGAGTGTTTTATCTGAAGTGATAGCGAAAAATTAAGAAATAAGTGTTTAAAATTAGCTTTCATAATTAACCATTAGTGTCACCTTGAGCATTATTGAAATTCAAATATATTTGAATTGAAGATACCAAGCGCAGCTTATCGAAAGGTCTTTATGAAACCAAAATTTAAAATAAAGTACAATAACCTTAAATAAGATTCCTGCCTACGCAGGAAAAAATTATGGCAGAAAAAATAGTAACACCAAGAGGCGCATATCCACACGTAAAACAAGTGGGCGATTTTATATTTGTATCAGGAACAAGTTCAAGACGACCAGACAACACTATTGCAGGCGTTGATGTAATTGACGAAATGGGTACAAAACGCTTAAACGCATACACACAAACACAAGAAGTTTTAAAAAATATAGAAGGTAACTTAGCTAAAGTTGGCGCGACGCTAAAAGATGTGGTAGATGTCACATCGTTTTTAGTAAACATGAACGACTTTGCAGATTACAACAAAGCTTACGGCGAGTTTTTCGAAAAAGAAACAGGACCAACAAGAACAACAGTTGCAGTTCACCAATTACCACATCCAGATTTAGTCATTGAGATTAAAGTGATGGCATATAAACCTGCAAAATAATTTAGCAATTAGTTAATTTGAAAATGTACCAATTCATATCACTGCAAATATTTTCATCTTAAGCGATAGCGAAAATTAAAATGCTAAAATTAATCAATGCTTACAAGATGTCTCCTCGAGCGCAGTCGAGAGGTTTATTTGAAATTAAAGTCTTGATTCTTTTATCTAAAAAACAATGAACATTAAAAACTACATAAACGGTGAATTTAAAAATCCCGTAAACAACAATTGGATAGACAACTACAATCCAAGTGATGGCATGGTTTACAGCCAGATTCCTAATTCATCAAAGCAAGATGTAGAGAACGCATATAAAGCAGCCAAAGGTGCTTTTCCAATGTGGTCAAAAACCACTTTAGAAGAACGTAGTAGAATATTAATAAAGATTTCAGAATTAATAGAAGCTAATTTAGACCGTTTAGCAAAAGCCGAAAGCAAAGACAACGGAAAACCAATTAGCCTAGCTAAAGCAGTAGATATACCACGTTCGGCAAGTAATTTTAGATTTTTTGGAAACGCCATTACTCAATTTGCAAGCGAAAGCCACGAAAGTGTTGGTCAAGATGCTATAAATTACACGTTACGTCAACCAATTGGTGTAGTTGGCTGCATTTCTCCATGGAATTTACCTTTATATTTATTTAGTTGGAAAATCGCACCTGCATTAGCAGCAGGAAATTGCGTAGTAGCAAAACCAAGTGAAGTCACGCCTATGACCGCTTATTTATTAGGCGAAATTTGCAATGAAGCAGGTTTACCTAAAGGCGTTTTAAATATTGTTCATGGTTTAGGAACAACTACAGGTCAAGCCATTATAGAACATGAAGATATTAAAGCCATTAGTTTTACAGGCGGAACAGCAACTGGAGCACATATTGCACGTGTAGCAGCGCCAATGTTTAAAAAACTATCTTTAGAGTTAGGCGGAAAAAACCCGAACATCATTTTTGCAGATTGTAATTATGATGATATGTTAGCAACCACAGTACGTTCCTCTTTTGCTAATCAAGGTCAGATTTGTTTATGCGGAAGCAGAATTTTTGTTGAAGCTTCTATTTACGAGAAATTTAAAACCGATTTTGTAGCAAAAGTAAAAGCGTTAAAAGTTGGTCATCCATCTGAAAACAACACCAATATTGGTGCTTTAGTATCAAAACCACATTTAGAGAAAGTAAAAGAATACATAAACATTGCCAAATCAGAAAACGGAACCGTTTTATGTGGTGGAAAGGATGTTTTAGTTGAAGGCTTTGAAGGTGGTTATTATTTAGAACCAACAGTTATAGAAGTTAAAAGCGATGATTGCAGAGTGAACCAAGAAGAAATTTTTGGTCCTGTTGTGACTATTATGCCTTTTACTACTGAAGACGAAGTTTTAGAAATGGCAAACAAAGTTAAATACGGATTATCGGCAACGTTATGGACCAATAACTTAACCAGAACCATGCAAATGAGTAACCAATTACAAGCAGGCATTGTTTGGGTAAACACTTGGATGATGCGCGATTTAAGAACACCTTTTGGTGGCGCTAAAGCGTCTGGCGTTGGTCGTGAAGGTGGATTTGAAGCTTTACGCTTTTTTACAGAGCCTAAAAATGTATGTATAAAATATTAATTCCTGCGCAGGCAGGAATCTCATGAATTGAAAACGAAATTATTAATATAACGTCATTCTGGATGTATTCCAGAATCTCATTAAAAAGATACCTGCCTACGCAGGCATATTATGAATTTAGACTTAAATAATAAACACGCATTAGTTTGCGGTAGTACAGCAGGAATAGGAAAAGCAACCGCTATGGCTTTAGCCGAAGAAGGCGCAATTGTAACACTTATTGCTAGAAACGAAGACAAATTAAAAGCTACTTTAGCCGAGTTACCTCAGCAGAGAAACCATAATTTTATTGTGGCAGATTTTTCTAATCCTACAGAATTAAAAGCTAAGGTATCGGAATTTATAGCTAAAAACCATGGATTTCATATTTTAGTAAATAATACTGGTGGACCAAAAGGTGGACCAGTATTTTCGGCAGAAGTAGATGAGTTTGAAAGTGCTTTTACACAACATTTAAAATGTAATCACGTGTTAGCTCAAGCTGTGGTGCCTTTTATGAAAACGGAAAATTACGGTAGAATTGTAAACGTTATTTCAACATCGGTTAAGCAACCTTTAGATGGACTTGGTGTAAGTAATACTATTCGTGGTGCTGTAGCCAATTGGAGTAAAACGTTAGCTAATGAACTTGGTGGTTTTGGAATTACAGTAAATAACGTGTTACCAGGAGCAACTGGAACAGAACGTTTATCGGAAATCATTAAAAATAAATCGGTTAAAACTGGTGTAACAGAAGATGAAGCTAGCAACGCTATGAAAAATGCAGTTCCTGCAAAGCGTTTTGCTAAGCCCGAAGAATTAGCTGCTGCCATTACATTTTTAGCTAGTGGAAAAGCAGCATATATTAACGGAATTAATCTGCCAGTTGATGGTGGAAGAACAAAAAGTTTATAAATCACAATTTTCATTTTTTTATTGTTAATTTTATTGAATTAAAGAATTTGCGTTAAGGATTGAGGCATTGTAGGAGCTCCTCGCAGAGAGCGACTGCCGAAAGCCTGACCCGATAGGGAAACGCCCAAAATATAAAAGTATGAGTAGTTTAGTATCGCCTATAAATTTTAAAGCCTGGATTGAGGAAAACCGTCATTTATTAAAGCCGCCAGTTGGTAACAAAGTGGTCTGGAAAGATGGCGATTTTATTGTTATGGTTGTTGGTGGACCAAATAGCAGAAAGGATTATCATTACAACGAAACGCCTGAGTTTTTCTATCAGGTTGAAGGTGATATTACTTTAAAAGTGATAGATAAAGGCACGCCAAAAGATATTGAAATTAAGGAAGGTGAGATATTTTTATTACCTCCAAAAGTGCCGCATTCGCCACAAAGAGGTGCAAATACGGTTGGTTTAGTGATTGAATATAAGCGACCAGAAGGTATGCGTGATGCGTTACTTTGGTTTTGCGAAAATTGTGTAACCAAATTATATGAAGAGGATTTTACGGTTGAAAATATTGAAACCGATATGCCTAAGATTTTTGATGCTTATTATGGCGATAAAGTCAAGCGTACTTGTCCGAATTGTGATGCTATAATGGAAGCTCCAAAAAAAGTAAAAATTGATTAAGACATTCCTGTGAGAACAAGAATTATTTTATAAAAAGATTACCACGCCAATTTAGGCTTGTAAGAACCACATTTATGGAAAAAAGAAAACTTAGAATAAACGGACATTCGCATTTACTACCTTATCCAGAGGAAATTCCTCAGTTTATGCAAGATAAAGGGATTTTTTGGGTAGACAAGGATAGAAAATTCATGCTTCAAAAGGATTGGAATAGACCAATTACGGATTCGAGTTTTTTCTTAGATGAAAAGTTAGCGTGGATGGAACGTTTTAAGATTGACCATGCGGTTGTTTTAAACTTATCTCAGTTATACGGAAATGGTTTACGTGTGGAAGAAATGAAGCAAGCATTACGTTTTCAGAACGATTTTAATGCAAAAGTACAACGCGAGAATCCAAGTAAATTTACGACTGGTTTTGTGGTTCATCCTGGTTTTGTTCGTGGTGCTTGTTGGGAAATTGACCGTTGTGTTAACGAATTAGGTATGCAGCTATTATGTTTACCTACGCATTATATGGATACTATTGGTACTTGGCGTTGTATTTTTGATGAAGAAAATGAGCCTATTTTTGAATTAGCAGACAAGTATAATCTAGCAGTAGAAATTCACCCTTACGATGGTGAGAAATTTATAAAATTAGAAAATACGTCTTGGCGTTTTCATTTAATTTGGATGTTGGCGCAATGTGCGGATGCATACCACTTTTTAACTTTAAATGGTTATGCAGATAAATATCCTAATATGCGAACGTGTTTTGCGCATGGTGGACAATTAGCTCAAATAAATTTAGGAAGACGTATTCAAGGTTTTGATGGTAGACCAGATTTATTTGAAGGCAAAAGTCATCCAAGAAAAGCAGTTGGACATAAAAACATCTTTTTTGATACATTGGTTCATGATACTGGTGGATTAGAATTATTGATTAAAAATCAAGGTTCTAAACAAGTGCTTATGGGATTAGACGATCCGTATCCGTTAGGTGAAATGGAAAGTGAAAAACAAGCGTCTTATCCTGGTAAAATTCTTGATTTAGCTATGGAACGTTCTATTATTACTGAAGTACAGCGCGATGCTATTTGGGAAGATAACGTGATACAATGGTTGTGTGGTGACGATAAAGTTGCTAAGGATAAATTAGTGAAAAGGATTTTGGGGTAAGATTTAGTTCTCGAGTTTAACCTGTCTTGAACGCAGACGAAAGGCTCTATATAAACTCATAGTCGAAAGGCTCGACCTAGCAAACATCTAACTTAGCTTGAACTTTTAAAGTGTTCAGAGTTAAATTAAATAACTCAATATTTAATTATTACTTGAAACTTTTTAATAAACATGATGTCTACTCGAGCGTAGTCGAGAGGTTTATATATGAAAACTTAATTTTTAAATCCAATTAATATGAAACTCTACTATGTTTATATTTTAAAGTGTTCTGATGGATTAACTTATACAGGTTTCACAAATAATGTTTCTAGACGATTTGAAGAATACCAAAATGGATTAAATAAAGACTGTTTCACATTTAAACGAAGACCTTTAGATTTAATTTTTAGTCAAGAATTTAACGATGTGAATCAAGCTATTTATTTTGAAAAGAAAATTAAAAAATGGAGTAGTAAAAAGAAATTTGCATTAGCAAATGGTGATTATGATTTACTTCAATTATTAGCTGAATGTAGAAATAATTCACATAGTAAGAATTATGATGCTTAGTTTAATGATGGTTTTAAGAATGATTAGGTCTCGACTACGCTCGACCTGACAAACATCGAACTTCGCTTGAACTATTAAAGTGCTCAGAGATAAATAATACAAATCAATTTTAATTATTACTTGAAACTTCTTAATAAAAATGATGTCTCCTCGAGCGTAGTCGATAGGTTTATATGAATACTTAATTTTTAAATCATTAATTTTGAATATTACCAGATTTTTAAATTGTAAATCTTTCATTAAAAAAACACATGTACTTCCTGCCAGAAAAATTAGACGATTACGTAGTTGCACATTCAGAAAATGAACCTGAATTATTGCAACAATTAACGCGTGAAACGTATCAGAAAATATTACAACCTATTATGCTTTCCGGACCATATCAAGGTCGTGTACTGAGTATGATTTCTAAATTAATTAGACCTAAACATATTTTAGAATTAGGAACGTTTACAGGTTATTCTACGCTTTGTTTAGCTGAAGGCTTACAAAAAGACGGAGAAATACATACCATAGATATTAACGAGGAATTAGAAGATTTCCAACGTAAGTACTTTGATTTATCTGATTATGGACAGCAAATACATCAACACATTGGTAATGCTTTAGACATTATTCCTACGTTAAAGTCTAATTTTGATTTGGTATTTATTGATGCCGACAAACCTAACTATTCTAATTACTTCAACTTAATAATTGATAAGCTAAACCCTGGTGGCATTATATTATCCGACAATGTATTATGGCACGGAAAAGTAATTGAACCTATAAAAGATAAAGACACATCTACTAAAGCTGTATTAGATTATAATACGCTTCTAAAAAACGATGATAGAATAGAAACTGTTTTATTACCTATACGTGATGGACTAACTATTAGTAGAAAAAAATAAAAACCACTTGAAAAGTGGTTTTTTAATTATATATTATAATCTGTTGTAAAATAGTTCTAGACTGCATTCTAACTTATAAAAGATACAAATTACATTTTACGTCTTACTGAACCTGTAAACTCCTCAATTTCGTCTTTAACTTTGTTTATTTCTTTAGTTACATCTGTAGAAAGGTTAGTATCTAAACCATTTCTTTCGGCACTTTTGGTTATTTCGTGCTTAATATCGTTTGTGGCATTTTTAACTTGTTTGATTCCTTTTCCAAGTCCGCGAGCAATCTCGGGAATTTTATCGGCACCAAAAACCATGACCACAATAAGCAATATTACGCCTATTTCGCCGCCACTAATAAATAAAAATGTTGTTAACTGTATCACGTTACAAATATACTAAGTTGTTTTTATAAAGCTTGTAAAAGTTTATTCATTTAACTTTTTCCAAAGTACGTCCTTTAATTCAGATAAACCTTGTTGTGCTACAGACGACATAAATAAATATGGTACTGGCATTTCGTTGTCTAGTTCTATTTTTAATTCCGCTTGTAATTCATCATCTAACATATCACATTTAGAAATGGCTACAATACGTTCTTTATCCAACATTTCTGGATTATAACGGCGCAATTCATCTAACAAAATATCGTACTGTTTTTTAATATCTGGCGCATCTGCTGGAATTAAAAACAGTAAGATTGAGTTACGTTCTATATGTCTTAAGAAATAATATCCAAGTCCTTTACCTTCGGCTGCACCTTCAATAATACCCGGAATATCTGCCATTACAAACGATTGGTAATCGCGATATTTTACAATTCCTAAGTTAGGTTTAAGTGTTGTAAATTCGTAATCTGCAATTTTTGGTTTAGCTGATGTTAACACAGAAAGTAATGTAGATTTTCCTGCATTTGGAAATCCTACTAATCCTACATCTGCTAATAACTTTAATTCTAAAGTAACATATTTTTCTTCTAACGGAATTCCAGGCTGCGCGTAACGTGGCGTTTGATTTGTTGACGATTTAAAATGCCAATTTCCTCTTCCTCCTTTTCCACCTTCAGCAACTATAAATTCTTCGCCTTCTTCGTTTATTTCAGCAATAACTTGATTGGTTTCTGTATCTCTAATTACTGTTCCTAATGGTACATCTAAGTACATGTCTTCTCCATCTGCACCAGTACTTCTACCACTACTTCCGTGAGCTCCATGACCTGCACGTACGTGACGTTTAAATTTTAAAGGTAAAAGTGTCCAAAGATTTGGATTTCCTTTTAAAATAACATGACCACCACGACCGCCATCTCCACCATCTGGACCACCTTTTGTAATATACTTTTCTCTGTGTAAATGCGTAGAACCTTTTCCACCATTTCCAGAGGATACATACATTTTTACGTAGTCTACAAAATTTCCTTCTGTCATTATTTCTGTTTATTTGATGCTTGCTAATTTGTTAATTTTCGGCTTTTAGCCTCTTAAAGCTATAGGTTTTAACCTAAAACTCTCAACAAGACAATCACAACTTTTAATTGTTGTTTTTATTGAGTTAATACGTGTTACCTTTTGACTTTAGCTTGTATTACAGACAAAATGCTAAAGGTAAGACGTATTAAAATTTCAATTATTTTAAACCATCAATTACTGCGCTAATGCGTTCTGTAATATCTGCGATACTACCAACACCATTTACACCATAATATTTATTTTGTTCAGAATAAAAATCTTTTAAGATTGATGTTTCTGTATAATATACTTTAATTCGGTTACGGATAACATCTTCGTTAGCGTCGTCTTTTCTTCCGCTAGTTTTTCCGCGTTCTAATAAACGTTGCACTAAAGTTTCATCTTCTACTTCTAACGCAATCATAGCATTAATTTGAGAATCTTTTTTAGTCATTAATTTATCTAAAGAAGCTGCTTGTGCGCTAGTTCTTGGAAAACCATCAAAAATAAACCCTTTAGCATCGGCATTTTTTTCTACCTCAGCCTCTAACATGTCTATAGTTACTTCATCTGGAACTAATTGTCCTTTATCTATGTAAGATTTAGCTAAAGTTCCTAAAGCAGTTTCATTTTTAATATTAAATCTAAATACATCTCCAGTAGAAATGTGAACTAGATTATATTTTTCTTTTAAAAATTCGGCTTGCGTACCTTTACCTGCTCCTGGAGGACCAAATAAGACTAAATTTGTCATGTGTTTTGTGTTTTTAATTTGATATACTTCTGGTAAATCTCTTCCCAGTCCATTGTAGTCTAAACCATAGCCTACTATAAACTCATTAGAAATTTTCATGCCAGAATAATGAACTTTAAAATCTTTTTTATAAGCTTCTGGTTTAAAAAACAAAGTTGCAATAATTAATTGCTTTACGTTTTCGTTTTTAAAAATACGATGTACTTCATTTAACGTATTTCCAGAATCTATAATATCTTCAAGAATAACAACGGTTCTACCCGTTAAATCTTGAGTTAAACCAATTAATCTTTGAATATCTTCTGTAGATTTCACACCTTCATAAGAGGCTAATTTTATAAAAGTCACCTCGCAAGATTTTGGATATTTTTTTACAAAATCGCTTACAAACATAAACGAACCATTAAGTATGCCTACAAAAACAGGAATTTCATCTCCTAAATCCTGAGCAATATCTAAAGCCATTTTAGTTACTGCAGCTTCAATTTGCTGTGCAGACTTAAATGGTTTAAAATAAAGGTCGTGTAATTTAATGGTTTGCATTAGTTTAGTTTAAGGCCTCAAAGATAGTTAATTGCTATTGCTTATTCTAAATTTATACGCTATTTTTAATAGTCTAATTGCTTAGAAATAGCTATTTTTGTGCTTCAAATTTTAGATATGAATTATTTTTCTTCAGACTTTAAATTAGGGATTCTTGGTGGTGGACAACTTGGTAAAATGTTACTTTACAACACGAGGAAATTCGATATAACCACTTACATTCTTGACCCAAGTGATGATGCGCCAAGCAAATTAGCTTGTAACGTTTTTGTTAAAGGTGATTTAATGGATTTTGATGCAGTTTACAACTTTGGAAAGCAAGTTGATGTGTTAACTATTGAAATTGAAAACGTTAACCTTGATGCTTTAGAGCAACTTGAAAAAGAAGGCGTAAAGGTTTATCCTAGCCCAAAGACACTAAGAAAAATACAAAATAAAGCCACACAAAAATTATTTTATGTGGATAACAATCTTCCAACTGCACCATTTTCTCGTTTTGCTTATTTAAGCGAAGTTGAAGATGCTATTTCTAACGAGGCTTTAAAATTTCCATTTGTTTGGAAAAGCGCACAGTTTGGTTACGATGGTAATGGCGTACAAATTGTTAGAAAAATTGAAGACTTACAAGGTTTACCAAAAGGCGAATGTATTGCAGAAGAATTAGTGCCTTTTAAAAACGAATTGGCAGTTATTGTTTCTAGAAATGTTTCAGGTGAAGTAAAAACATATCCTGTGGTAGAAATGGAGTTTCATCCAGAAGCTAACCAAGTAGAATATGTAATTTGTCCTGCAAGAGTTCCTGCGGAGATTCAAAAAAAAGCACAAGATGTTGCTATAAAAACAAGTGAAGCATATAACCATGTTGGCTTACTAGCTGTTGAATTATTTTTAACTCAAGACGATAACATTTTAATTAACGAAGTTGCACCAAGACCACATAATTCTGGACATCAAACTATAGAAGCTAGTTATACGTGCCAGTTTGAACAACATATTCGCGCTATTTTAGATTTACCGCTTGGAAATACGGCAAATAAGGTTGCTGGTGTTATGGTAAATTTAGTTGGTGCCGAAGGACATACAGGAAATGTTTTATATAAAAACATTGAAAACATTATGGCTTTAGATGGTGTGACACCTCATATTTACGGTAAAAAACAAACCAGACCTTTTAGAAAAATGGGACATGTTACTATTGTGAATCCCGATGTAAATAAAGCTAGAGAAATAGCAGAAGAAGTTAAAAAAAGTATTGAAGTTATATCTGAATAACATAAAAAAACTAACATGAGTAAAGTAGCCATAGTAATGGGAAGTAATAGCGATATGCCTGTAATGCAAGACGCTATAGATATTTTAAACGGATTTGATATAGAAATTGAAGTAGATATTGTTTCGGCACATAGAACGCCAGAAAAATTATATGATTTTAGTATGAACGCTCACAAACGTGGTATTTCTGTAATTATTGCTGGTGCTGGTGGAGCTGCGCATTTACCAGGAATGGTAGCTTCTATGAGTCCTTTACCAATAATTGGTGTTCCTGTAAAAAGCAGTAATTCTATAGATGGTTGGGATTCAATTTTATCTATTTTACAAATGCCAGGTGGTGTTCCTGTTGCAACTGTTGCATTAAATGGCGCAAAAAATGCAGGTATTTTAGCAGCTCAAATAATTGGCACTTCAGATAAATGTGTACTAGATAAAATGATAGCTTATAAAGAAGGCTTAAAAATGAAAGTTGAAGAAGCTGCCAAAAGCATAAAACAATAATATAGACAAAATAAAAAAGCCCATTTCTGGGCTTTTCGTTGTTACCAACTAAAAATGAAAACCAACCAAATTCATTTTAATTCAAAGTTCTATTATAGAATACAAATGGCTTCAATTTAAAAACTTGGTACAACTTGTTTTAGATGAAACGTAATTTTATTCGGCTAAATACAAAAAAATATTTTATGACTACTCTAACTTCAACATTTAAAACACCATATAATTCGGCACCTTTTAATTCTATTAAAGTAGAAAATTATAAACCTGCAATTATTAAATTAATAGAAGAAGCTAGGCAAGAAATTAATGCTATTACTATAAACAAAGAAGCTCCAACCTTTCAAAACACTATTGAAGCTTTAGAGTTTTCTGGTCAACAATTAGATCGTGTTACAAGTATATTTTTTAACTTAAACAGTGCCGAAACTAATGAAGAAATTCAAAAAATAGCACAAGAGGTTTCACCTTTGTTAACAGAATTTGGAAACGATATTACTTTAAACGAAGCGTTGTTTAAAAAAGTTAAATCTGTTTACGATTCAAAAGAAAGCTTAGATTTAAACGTAGAACAAACTACACTTTTAGATAAAAAATATAAAAGTTTCTCTAGAAATGGTGCTAATTTAAATGAAGAAGACAAAGATAAATTAAGAAAAATTGACACTAAACTTGCTGCTTTAAAACTAAAGTTTGGTGAGAATATTCTAGCCGAAACAAATAAGTTTCAACATATAATTACCAACGAAAAAGAATTAGAAGGTTTACCTGATGGCGCAAAAGAAGCTGCTAAACAATTAGCCGAAGCCAAAGATTTAGAAGGTTGGTTATTTACTTTAGATTACCCAAGTTATATTCCGGTTATGACCTATAGTTCTAATCGTGAATTACGTAAAACATTAAGCTTAGCGTTTGGAAGTAAAGCTTTTAAAAACGATGAATTAGATAACCAACACATAGTTTTAGACATTGCAAAACTTAGATTAGAACGTGCTAATTTATTAGGTTATACTACGCATGCCAACTTTGTTTTAGAAGAACGCATGGCTAAAAACCCAGAAACAGTAGAAACCTTTTTAAACGAATTATTAGAAAAAGCCAAGCCTGCTGCTAAAAAAGAGTTTGAAGAATTAAAAGCTTTTGCTAAAGATTTAGATGGATTAGAAGATTTCCAAAAATGGGATTCTGGTTATTATTCTGAAAAACTAAAACAAAAACTATTTAGTTTAGACGATGAAAAACTTAAACCATACTTTAAATTAGAAAACGTAATTGATGGCGTTTTTACCATTGCCAATAAACTTTTTGACTTAGAATTCTACGAAATTGATGTGGTAGACAAATACCACGAAGATGTTTTAACTTACGAAGTCACTAACTCTAAAGGCGAATTTGTATCCTTATTTTACGCAGATTTCTTTCCTAGAGCAGGAAAAAGAAATGGAGCATGGATGACAAGCTATAAACCTCAGTTTATAAAAGACGGTTTAGAAGAAAGACCGCACGTTTCAATTGTTTGTAATTTCACTAAACCAACAAAAACAAAACCATCACTTTTAACGTTTAACGAAGTAACAACATTGTTTCATGAATTTGGTCACGCCTTACATGGTATGCTTGCAGAAACTACCTATCCAAGTTTATCTGGAACAAGTGTATTTTGGGATTTTGTAGAGCTACCAAGTCAGGTATTAGAAAACTGGTGTTTCGAGAAAGACGCTTTAGAGTTGTTTGCAAAACATTACGAAACCGGCGAAACAATTCCTATGGATTTAGTTAAAAAAATAAAGGAAAGCGCAACATTTCATGAAGGTATGCAAACACTTAGACAATTAAGTTTTGGGCTTTTAGATATGTCTTGGCACGGCAGTAAAAACATAGCAGAAGTAACGTCTGTTAAAGATTACGAAACCAATGCGTTTTCAGAAACCAATCTATATCCAGAAGTTAAAGAAAACTGTATGAGTACTGCATTTGCACACATTTTTCAAGGCGGATATAGTTCTGGATATTACAGTTATAAATGGGCAGAAGTTTTAGATGCAGATGCTTTCGAGTATTTTAAAGAGCAAGGTATTTTCAATAAAGATGTAGCCACAAAATTTAAAAACAACGTACTAAGTCAAGGAGGAACAGAAAACCCAATGACATTATACAAACGTTTTAGAGGTCAAGATCCAAAACCTGAAGCCTTATTAAGACGTGCAGGATTGATTAAATAATATTTAAAAAGCTCAAAATTATTTTTGAGCTTTTTACTTAAAATAAATAATGAAAGAAGGTACAATCAAATTATCAAACACATCTGGAGTTTCTACTGCTCTTAATAAGCACAACTACATTCTTATTCTAGTTGGTATCGCTTTTGTTTTTATTGATTTTGATTTATTTAGTCGTCAGCCAACATATTTAATCACCAAAAGTTGGGCTTGGAAAGGATTAGCTATTGCTTTTCAATTCATTTTTGTTTTATCTTTAATTCAGTGGCATTACAAGAAAAAGAAAATCACAGATATTCTATATGATGGTATTTCTATACGTGGAAACTACATATCTAGCACAAAAATTTCTAATAGCGAGTCATATAACCATTACATGCATTTGTTTGAATATACTGTAAATAAGATGACTTACGATCTTAGTTTTAAAACAAAAAACTATAGCCCAGAATCTGACTATATTATTTACAAAAGAAATAACCCTAAAATTGCTGTAGGTTTTGACGACTTAAGAAAAGAGCTTCAGAAATTGGTTGAATCACGAGTTAGAGAAAACATCTAAAAATATTTTTAGAAAATTTCCGCTTACCTATTGCATAACGCTATTACGTTAGATATGACGTTTAAATCAATTTTTATGAAAAAAACAAGCTTACTTGTTTTTCATGTTTTAATAATTATACTTCTAACTATTTTTACACAAGTTGGTGGTTTAATTTGGGTTATAGCCTGTTTTATTTCTGCAAAGACTTTAATAAAGAAACGGATTATTTTCCCTTTACTTTATCTAATTTCAGTTAGTCTAATAATTCCGCCAATAGCAAAACATTTTGGCAGAGTACAATTACCTGTCGTTAACACTAGTTTAAAACCTCATAATTACATATATCCATTACTATATAGAAACTATGTAAAACCAAAACTTTTAAATTTACTCATAACTGCATCAACAAATCTTGAAAAATCTGAGATTAACATCACTTATTTAGATGCCAACTTCCCTTTTTTAAATGGTTTTCCTTTATTACCACACATAAGCCATAATGATGGTAAGAAGATAGATATTGCTTTTCAATACAAAGGTGAAAACAATAAAAAAAACAGACAACAAACCTTCTACTTCTGGTTATGGTGCTTTTGTAAATAATAACGATACTACCACAACGCGCTGCAAACAAAAAGGGTTTTGGCAATACGATCTAACCAAGTACGTTACATTTGGAACCAATTCTAATTTAACTTTAGACAAGAAAAGCACTAAAACATTAATTAAGGAGTTGCTAAAAAACAAGAATTCTCAAAAATTATTTATTGAACCTTATTTAAAAAACACTTTAAAATTAAATAACTATTCTAAAATTAGATTTCACGGTTGTCAAGCGGTTAGACATGATGACCATATTCATTTACAAATATAAAAAGATGTTCTATCCACTACTAAATAGTTTTAAAGAACTAAATTCTAAAAATAAACTTTCAATAATTACTGAAAGTTTAAAATATTTTATATATTTGCTACATGGAATACAAAGAAGCAAAAGATAAGTTTATAAATACATGGGGAAGTTTAGGGTCACTTTGGGGCATAAACAAAGCTATGGCACAAATACAAGCGTTACTTTTTGTATCAATTAAACCTTTGTCTATGGAAGACATTATGGAAGAATTAAAAATCTCTAGAGGTAACACAAGCATGAACTTACGCCAACTTATGGATTGGGGAATTGTAACCAAAGAACTAGTTGCTGGAGAACGTAAAGAGTTTTTTACTACCGAAAAAGATGTACAAGAATTAGCACGTATAATTGCTAAAGAACGTAGCAGACGAGAAATTAAACCCGTAATTAAAGTTTTAGCAGATGTTTCAAGCATTGACGGTACTTCTCCTGAAGCCAAAGAATTAATCAAACAAACCAAAGCTTTATACGAATTGACAGAGACTGCAGACGAAATGATTAATAAGTTAGTAAGCCAAAAGCAAAACTGGATTACTAAGTCGTTGGTAAAACTCTTCACCTAAAAAAATTTAAACAAAACTTTCAATAATTATTGAAAGTTTAAAAATAATAGAATTATGAAAACAATTATAATAGCAGGCGGAAGCGGATTTTTAGGACAAGTTTTAAAAGACTATTTCACAACTAATAACTACGATGTAAAAATATTGACTAGAACGCCAAAAGACAAAAACGATGTGTATTGGAACGCCAAAGATTTAGGAGATTGGACTAAGACTTTAGATAACACAGAAGCTTTAATTAATCTAACTGGTAAATCTGTAGATTGTAGATACACAAATGCAAACAAAAAAGAGATTTATAACTCTAGAATTAACACTACTAACCTACTTGGATTAGCTGTTAATTTATGTGAAAACCCACCAAAAGTTTGGTTTAATTCTTCTACTGCTACTATCTACAAATCTAGTTTAACTAAGCAATGGACAGAAGACAACGGAGAAATTGGAGATGACTTTTCTATGAACATTGCAAAATCTTGGGAAAAAGCATTTTATAATGTAAATAATCCAAAAACAAGAAAAATAGCATTAAGAACATCTATTGTAATGGGTAAAAATGGTGGTGCAATAGAACCATTAAAACAATTAACTCAATTTGGTTTAGGCGGAAAACAAGGTTCTGGAAAACAGAAAGTGAGTTGGATTCACGAGCTTGATTTTGCAAGAGCAATTCACTTTTTATTAGACCATAAAGATTTAGAAGGTAACTTCAATTTATCGGTTAAAAATCCAACAGATAATAAAACATTAATGCAGACTTTTAGAAAAACAATGAATATCCCTTTTGGCATTTCTCATCCTATTTGGTTATTAAAATTAGGCGCAAAATTAATAGGAACAGAAACAGAATTAGTTCTAAAAAGTAGAAATGTTATTCCGCAACGTTTATTAGATAATGGCTTTAAATTCCTATATCAGGATATAGATTTAGCACTAATTAATTTACTAAAAAAGCATTAAAAAAAATTTAAAACAAGCTTTCAGTAATTATTGAAAATATAAAAATTATGAAACATCTACACAACATCAATAAAGGACTATTTATTTTAAATGGCGTATTATTTCTAACCATTATTTATGGCTTACTATTTCTAATGGTAACTGGCTCAGTTCAAATACTAATCAACATTTATTTATACTCAAACTATAAAAAACAAACGCCAGAAATTAAAAAACAACTCAATTTACACAGCATACTTTCTGCTTTACTACTAACCGCATTAAGTATAGCTATTTACTTTCCAAATCTTAACTACGATTTAAATAGCATCTTAAGCGTATCTGCAGTTGCGTTAAGCATTCCGTTAGGCATATATCATTTTGCAATAACATCTAAAATCCAAAATCATGAACTACAACTTAATAGCGTATAGCATTTACATTCCAATAATTGCTTTTATCATGATAAAAGTGGGCTGGTTATTTTATACCTATGGAGAAATTTACCTCTTGCATTTATACCAACATAACACAGAATTGGTAACCAGTATTAACAATATTTTACTAATTGGTTATTACCTACTTAATCTTGGTTACGCTATTATAACTATAGCCTATTGGGAAAATTTAAGCTCTGTTCTAGAAGTTATTTCAAGTATTTCGGACCACTTAGCTATTATAATTATTGGTTTGGCAATTATGCATTACAATAACATTATCATATTAAACTATCTCGTAAAAATAAAAATTTTAAATCATTAAATTATGGAAAATTCAAAAATTATTATCGGCTACATGGTGTATTTACCTATTGTAATTGCACTTACTATTTACGTCTCTAAAATGCTATTTAAAAACGGAAAGTATTTTATGCTAGACATATTTAAAAACAACGAATCTATTGCTTTGGCAACCAATAAATTATTCGAAATTGGGTTTTACCTTATCAATATTGGGTTTGCCTTTTTATTAATGAAAATAAGCTACAATTCTAGCTTCAGTATGTCTTCTCAAGATTTAGTAGAAATTCTAAGTAAGAAAATTGGAGGTTTTTCTATCTACCTTGGTATTATGTTATTCTTAAACTTATACTTCTTTTTTAGAGGAAGAAAGGCATCAAAAAAGTCTAGAGAGATTATTGCTGAAAAATTTACAAATCAAATCTAAAGGTTAATCAATTATAAACCTTCATATTTAAGCGCTTAAGTTTTAAATGTGAAGGTTATTTTATAAACTTATAATTACTTACATTTGGTACTGAAAACGATATAAAAAACGAATGCCAAACCACGAAATCAATCCAAATAATTGGGTAAAGCTATACAGCGATTACCTTTATAATTATACGATTACGCGTGTAAACGACCACGAAGTTGCTCAGGATTTAATTTCTGAAACTTTTATGGCTGGTTTAAAATCTATGAAAAATTTTAAAGGTGAAGCTAGCGAACGTACATGGCTAATTTCTATTTTAAAACGAAAAATCATAGACCATTACCGCAAAATAAATTCCAACAAAGGAAAAGCTGAAGTTAGAGTGAATTTTAGTTCTAACGAAGATTCTGAAGGCGATTGGCTGGAAGAACGTGTTTCCGATCCACATAATCGTAATGCAGAAACTGCAATAGAAAACACAGAACTTGGAAATGCAATACAAAATTGTTTGGGAAAATTACCAAAAAAACAAGCCCATATTTTTGAAATGAAAACCATTTTAAATTATGATACAGAAACCATTTGTAATGAATTAGAAATTACTGCGTCTAACCTATGGGTCATAATTCACAGAGCTAGAACAGCTATGGCGAGTTGCCTAGAAAAAAATTGGTTTTAATTATGAAAAAAACATTTCTACCATGTGAAGAAGCAAATATTGTTTGCGATAAAAGTCAATATAGCGAAGCCTCTTTTATGGAAATAATTAAGCTAAACTTACATTTATTGTATTGTAAAGCGTGTAGAACATACAGCGCTAACAATGCCAAATTATCCCAATTATTCAAAAAAGTAAAACCAGCTACACTACAAGCAGACCAAAAAAATAAGCTTCAAAAGGAAATAGAAGAACAATTAAAAAAGCAATAACAAAACAAGCCAGATTATTGGCACAGCTTCAACAAAAAAGCTACAATAATATCTATATTGTTTTACTTTAGAAAACTTCAATAATAAAAACAATATCAAGACAACCCAAACCAAAATTAAAATGTCGGTTTGGGTTGTTTCATTTTTCAAGAATTCTATTAAATATAAAAACACTAATAGAATAAAACCACTAATTTTAGTTTTTCTTACTCCAATTAGTTGTGGTAAAGTTTTTAAATCTAAGCCATCATATTTTAAATCTCTAATTTCAAAAGGCAACATTAAAACTATAACAAGCAGAAAATTTTGTAAACACGTTATCCAAACATCTCCGTTTATAGAGTGATTTAATTCAATTACTGGCATCAAAACCGTAACCAAACTCCACACTAAAGCAATTACAAAAATCTTAACTCTTGGCAATGTACGTAGGGTCTTGTACTTCCCAAAAGGAAAAACATACAACAACGTAATTAAGCCGCATATAAATAAAAACAGCAATGTTTTAAACTGAAGTTGAATAACATAAAACAACAATAAACATAACGCCAAACTAGAAGTTAGGAGAATTAACTTATGCCTTAGGTTAAATAGCAGATTTTTAGATTTAAAAATGGGATAAAACTTCACAAAATTATAACCTAAAATTGAGCCATAAAAAACCGTATACAAACAGTTTTCGGCATAGGGTAAATCAAATTTTGTTAAAGTAATAAAAGTTAAAGCATAAACGGACAAAGCCACATGAATACTAGCTTCTATATAAAAATTAAAAAAATGTTTTAACCAATTCATTAAACAAAAGTAAGCAACTTGTTAATAAACTCTTCATTTCTTTAAAAACTTTATTAACTAACAATAAATTAACTATTTGTTTTCACTATTTTTGCAAAAAAATAACTCATTTTAAGATGAATACAAACGATTTTTCAATCAGACATATTGGTCCAAGACAAGCAGACCAAAATGCGATGTTAAAAACTATTGGCGTTGACAGTTTAAAACAATTAATTTTTGAAACTATTCCGGACAACATCAAGCTTCAAAACGAATTAGATCTAGAAGCTCCATTAAGTGAGTTTGAATATTCAACTCATATAAACGAGTTATCTAAACTAAATAAAACGTACAAAACTTATATTGGTTTAGGGTATCATCCAGCTATCTTGCCAGCAGTAATACAACGTAACATTTTAGAAAATCCAGGTTGGTATACAGCCTATACGCCTTATCAAGCAGAAATTGCTCAAGGTCGTTTAGAAGCTCTGCTAAATTACCAAACTATGGTAACGGATTTAACAGGAATGGAATTAGCAAACGCGTCTCTTTTAGATGAAAGTACTGCTGCAGCTGAAGCTATGAGCTTACTTTTTGCTGTTCGCGAACGTGCACAGAAAAAAGCTGGTGTTAATAAATTCTTTGTTTCAGAAGCTATATTACCCCAAACCTTATCTTTATTACAAACACGTTCTACTCCAATTGGGATAGAATTAGTTGTTGGTAATGAAAATGATTTCGATTTCTCTTCAGACTTCTTTGGTGCTATTTTACAATACCCAGGAAAAGATGGACAGATTACAGACATTAAATCGTTTATAGAAAAAGCAACAGCTGCCGAAATTAAAGTGGCAGTAGCTGCAGATATTTTAAGCTTAGTTAAATTAGAAGCACCAGGGAAATTTGGAGCATCTGTAGTGGTAGGAACAACACAACGTTTTGGAATTCCAATGGGTTATGGTGGACCTCACGCCGCATATTTTGCAACTAAAGAAGCTTACAAACGTGATATTCCAGGTCGTATTATTGGTGTAACCAAGGACAAAAATGGAAACCGTGCATTACGTATGGCTTTACAAACACGCGAGCAACATATTAAACGTGACAAAGCAACATCTAACATTTGTACAGCGCAAGTTTTATTAGCTGTTATGGCTGGAATGTACGCTGTGTATCATGGACCAAAAGGTTTAGAGTTTATTGCAAACAAAGTACATAACAGTGCTGTAACTTTAGCAGATAGTTTATCTAAATTAGGATTTACTCAAAAGAACACGTCGTTCTTTGATACCATTCAAATTGAAGCTAATGCTAAAAACATAAAAGCAATTGCGGAGAAAAATGAAGTGAATTTCTTTTACCCAAATGAAAACACGGTAACGATTTCTATAAATGAAACAACTTCTATTTCAGATTTAAATACTATTATTTCAATTTTTGCTGAAGCTGAAAACAAAGAAACAATTTCAATTTCTTCAATTGAAGCTGCAGATTACATACAAGAAGATTTACAACGCTCATCAGAATTCTTAACTTTAGATGTGTTTAACACACATCATTCGGAAACTGAATTAATGCGTTATATTAAAAACTTAGAGCGTAAAGATTTAGCTTTAAACCACTCTATGATTTCCTTAGGTTCTTGTACAATGAAACTTAATGCAGCATCAGAAATGTTACCATTAAGTTCTCCAAATTGGGGAAATATTCACCCATTTGTACCAAAAGACCAAGCACAAGGTTATTTAACTGTTTTAGAAAAATTAGAAGAGCAACTTAACGAAGTTACTGGTTTTGCAGGCACCTCTTTACAGCCAAATTCTGGCGCACAAGGAGAATATGCAGGATTAATGGTTATTAGAGCTTACCACGAATCTCGTGGAGATAACAATAGAAATATTTGTTTAATTCCATCTTCTGCTCATGGGACAAACCCTGCGAGTGCAGTAATGGCTGGAATGAAAGTTGTGGTTACTAAAGCTTCTGCAGATGGAAATATTGATGTTGAAGATTTACGCGAAAAAGCATTAAAACATAAAGATAACTTAGCAGCATTAATGGTAACTTACCCATCTACACATGGTGTATTTGAAAGTGCTATTAAAGAAATCACACAGCTTATTCACGATAATGGTGGACAAGTTTATATGGATGGAGCTAACATGAATGCACAGGTTGGATTAACAAACCCTGGTAATATTGGCGCAGATGTTTGTCATTTAAACTTACACAAAACATTTGCTATACCTCATGGTGGTGGTGGTCCTGGAGTAGGACCAATTTGTGTAGCACCACAATTAGTGCCATTTTTACCTTCAAACCCAATAATTAAAACTGGAGGAGACAAAGCAATTACAGCAATTTCTGCTGCACCATTTGGCTCTGCTTTAGCTTGTTTAATTTCTTATGGCTACATTAAAATGTTAGGCGCAAGTGGTTTAAAAAAATCTACTGAAATTGCTATTTTAAATGCCAATTATATTAAAGCACGTTTAGATGGCGCTTTCGACACATTATATTCTGGTGAAATGGGTAGAGCTGCTCACGAAATGATTATTGACTGTCGTGCATTTAAAGCTAATGGAATTGAAGTAGTTGATATTGCTAAACGTCTAATGGATTACGGATTCCATGCACCAACCGTATCTTTCCCTGTAGCAGGAACTATGATGATTGAACCTACAGAAAGTGAAAGTAAACAAGAAATGGATCGTTTTTGTGACGCCATGATTTCTATTCGTCAAGAAATAGAGATAGCAACAAAAGAGGATGATAATAATCCTTTAAAAAATGCACCACATACTCAAGCCATGGTTACAAGCGATGATTGGAATTTCCCATATTCTCGTAAAACCGCTGCATTTCCATTAGATTATGTAAACGACAATAAGTTTTGGCCAACAGTTCGTCGTGTAGATGATGCTTATGGAGACAGAAACTTAATTTGTACTTGTGCTCCTATTGAAGAATATATGGAAGCATAGAATTATAAATATTATTAAAAAAAAGCACTTTTTACAAAGTGCTTTTTTGATTTAATAAAAAACAGTCTTGGTTTTTGTGGATTTCATAAATAATACTATTTTTTCTATAAAACCGAACAATTAATCGATATTATACTTAGTTTAGTATAATAATTGCTTTTAGAGTTAGATATGTCAGTAAAAATTACAGGAGTTGGAAGCTATATTCCAACAGAAATTGAAAAAAATGATGCGTTTTACAACCATCAATTTTTAAATGCAGATGGTTCTTCAATTAACAACCCTAATACAACTATTGTTGAAAAATTTGAAGAAATTACAGGTATCCAAGAACGTAGGTATGCAAAACCAGAACACACCACTTCAGACTTATCTTATTTTGCTGCTGAAAAAGCGATAGAAAACGCAGGAATAGATCGCGAAGAAATTGACTATATTATTATGGCTCATAATTTTGGTGATGTTAAACACAACACCGTACAAAGTGACATGGTGCCTTGTATAGCAGCTAGGGTTAAGCATAACTTAAGAATTAAAAATCCTAAATGTGTTGCTTACGATTTATTATTTGGTTGTCCTGGTTGGTTAGAAGGTGTTATACAAGCTAATGCATTTATTAAAGCTGGAATTGCTAAAAAATGTTTAGTTATTGGTTCTGAAATGCTATCTCGAGTAATAGATAAACACGATAGAGATTCTATGATTTTTTCTGATGGTGCTGGAGCTACTATTATTGAAGCTAACAGTTCTGAGGAAGATGGAATTTTAGCTCATGAAACTGCTAGTTTTACATTTGATGAAGCTTATTATTTAAACTTTGGAAAATCTAATAATAAAGAACTTACTGAAGACACACGGTACATTAAAATGAATGGTCGTAAAATTTACGAATTTGCTTTGACCGAAGTACCTAATGCCATGAAAGCTTGTCTAGACAAATCGGGAGAAAGCATAAATAGTTTAAAGAAAATCATCATCCACCAAGCTAACGAGAAAATGGATGAAGCTATAGTAAAACGTTTTTATAGATTATATAAAAAACAAGTTCCAGAACATGTAATGCCAATGAGTATTCATAAACTAGGAAACAGTTCTGTAGCTACTATTCCTACTTTATACGATTTAATTCTTCAAAACAAATTAGTAGGACACGAAATTAAAAAAGGTGATGTAATTATGTTTGCTAGCGTTGGTGCGGGAATGCATATTAATGCACTGGTTTATAAAGTATAAAATGGATTTAAAAATAAGTGTCATTGGAGGTGGAAACCTTGGACAATCTATCGTAAACGGTTTAATAAACAAAGGATATAAACCAACAAACCTTACAATTACAAGACAAAGAACCGAATTATTAAACGACTTTGCTGAGCGTAATGTAATTATTACATCTAATAATATAAATGCTGTTTTAGATGCCAACATAGTAATTATAGCTGTTAAACCACATACAATAGCTTCAGTTTTGACACAAATTAGTTCAAAATTAAATCCTGAAACTATTCTTATTTCTGTTGTTAGTGATTATAGCTTAACAGAGATAAAAAGCTACTTGCCAAGCAACATTAAACATGTGTTTAGAGCAATGCCTAATACAGCAACAGAAGTTTTAGAATCTATTACGTGTATTGCTCATTCTGATAGCACATGTTCTAAAGAAATAAAGATTGTAGAGTCACTATTCAATAATTTAGGTCAAACAGTAATTATTAAAGAAGAATTAATGAATGCCGCTACTGTTTTAGGCGCTTGTGGTATTGCCTATGCCTTGCGTTTTATTAGAGCAATGATGCAAGGAGGAATTGAGATTGGGTTTGATGCAGAAACTGCTAATTTAATAGCAACTCAAACAGTTAAAGGAGCTAGCGAATTATTACTAAAAAATAACCGTCATCCAGAATCTGAAATAGACAAAGTAACAACACCAAAAGGCTGTACTATTTCTGGACTTAACGAAATGGAACACAATGGATTTAGCGCTGCATTAATTAAAGGATTAAAAACATCATTTAACAAGCTTGATTAAAATGTACGAAAACACTTTTCCACATAAACGATTTAAATTAACGTTTCATTTTCTTCAAAAGCATATTTCAAATTCTGAATCTATATTAGATTTAGGCGTAGATAATCCGTTTTCTAAAATAATGAAGGAAAGAGGTTATAATGTTGAAAACACCAAAGGAGAAGATTTAGACGAAGATACATCGACTATAACGTCTTCTTCAGCAGAAGTCGTTACAGCTTTTGAGATTTTCGAACATTTACTATCGCCATTACAAATTTTAAAGGATATTAAAGCAAATAAATTAGTTGCTAGTATTCCAATGCGACTTTGGTTTTCTTCAGCTTACAGAAGTAAAACCGATAAATGGGATAGACACTATCATGAATTTGAAGATTGGCAATTTGATTGGCTTTTAGAAAAAGCAGGTTGGAAAATAATTGACCGACAAAAATTTACTCATCCCACAAAAAAGATTGGTTTTAGACCTATTTTACGTTGGTTTACACCAAGATATTATATGGTTTATGCTGAAAGAATTAAATCTTAATTTTGAATTTCTCCATAATCATACCTGCACATAATGAAGCTGATGTTATTTCTTTAACATTACAGTCTTTAGTGGAGCAAACACTTTTACCAAAACAACTTATTGTAGTAAACGATAATTCTACAGACCATACCTCTAGTATAGTTAAAGACTTTTGCGCTAAATACAACTGGATTAGTTTAGTTGAAAACAAATCTTCCAACCAACATTTACCTGGTGCTAAAATTGTAAATGCCTTTTATAAAGGTTATGCTATTTTGGATAAAGACTTTGATGTAATCTGTAAATTTGATGCCGATTTAATTTTCCCTAAAAACTACTTAGAAACATTAGCGCTTCAATTTAAAAGCAACCCTAAATTAGGAATGGCTGCTGGTTTTTGCGATATTGAAGTTAATGGTTCTTGGATTTTAGAAAACTTAACTGGAAAAGACCATATTAGAGGTGCATTAAAAACATATACAAAATCGTGCTTTGAAGCTATTGGACAACTAAAACCATCAATGGGATGGGATACCATAGACGAGTTATTGGCTATGTTTTATGGCTTTGAATTAATAACACTTGATAGCTTAAGAGTAAAGCATTTAAAACCTACTGGAGCAAGCTACAACAAGAATGCAAAACACTTGCAAGGTGAAGCCATGTTTAAAATGCGCTATAGTTTTATACTTACATTACTTTCTGCACTTAAAATGAGTATAAAGAAAAAAAGCCTATCGTATTTTATTAATTATATTGTTGGCTATTGTAAAGCTATTTTTAAGCAACCAGAACGTTTAGTTACTAAAGTTCAAGGTAAATTTATTAGAGATATACGTTGGAAAGGTGTTTTAAAGAAAATCTTTTAAAATCGCCAATTCTTATAATCATTTGAAGCTTCAATTTTAGTTTCAATTTCATCATCTAATTCAGGAAAAAAGTCTATTCCAGTTAAACGTTCAATAGAATCCACAGAAACTACAAAATTATACAAAGGTTGTTTAGAATCTTGATGTGGTGTTAAAAATGCAATTACTTTAGGCTTACCATTATTGTAATCTAAAATCACTTTATAAAACTGATTTGGCACAGCAACATCTTCGTCTCCAATAGTTTTCATTTGTCCTTTTAAAACACCACCTGTAACCACGTAAACACCATTATATCTTCCAGCCCAATAGCGTGTTTTTTGCTCGATTCTATTCCATAACCCAGCATTAAATTTATGTTCTTGGGGCGAAATATTACTGGTTAGAAACGTTTCGTCGTGAGCTGCTTTACTATAACGTTTATCTCCTGCAGGACATAAATGACCTTTATCGTATCCTGATTTTTTATAATTACGCCAATTAGCTGCACCAGTTTTTACTGCATTATCTATTTCAAAATAAGGTCTCTTAAAATCGTTTTTAGATAAGTGTTCTTTTTTAAGTTCGTAAGCAACCCATTCCGCTTGTTCATACATTTCGTTATAACTTAAAGAATAACCATTATGATGCACAATTTGACCTGTTGTACTTGTTGGAAGAAAAAAAGTCTTTGTAGCTTCTTTAGGCAACTCACCAACCGAAACAGCTTCATCCTTAATTTCCTTGTCCTGAAAAAAATTAATTCCATAAACAGCTATTAAAATTATAGCTGTTAATATTGAATATTTTGTTTTGTTAGTCATAAATAATATTATTATAGACTTACAAAAGTAGTGCAAACAAGTTTAAACACTTAACTTTTAACTTTTAAGAATTCCAAAACGCATAAATACCATAACACAAAAAAACCGATAAAACACAATAAAAACACCACGAAAAACAATTAAAAAACATTCAATCATATGTTTTTTATCATTTAAATACATAATTTAACTAAAAACCAATTAAATCCATAATTAATTAACGTAATATATATATATTTACTAAAACCAAAACAGTTATTATTATGAAAAAAGCACTTTTACTTATCGGAACTTTATGTCTATTACTTATAATAGGACAAACCAAAGAAACAGAACTTATAGCATTTACTGATAACGAAGAAAAAGTTATTATTTGCCATATTCCACCAGGAAACCCTGACAATGCTCATGCAATAGAGGTTAGTATAAATGCAGTAGACGCGCATTTAGCTCATGGAGACTCTATTGGAGATTGTAATAAAGATGAAGATGGAAAAGATTTTAATCCAGTAACAATAAATCCGGATAGTACTAATGATGATGGCGTTGTTAAAAGTAATACAAGTATTTTTACTCCAACTGGATTTTAAAAAAAAATTATTACTGATAAAAAAATGAGGCTTATTTAAGCCTCATTTTTTTTGTTTATTTTACTTTAAACTCGCTAAACTTGATTTAATAGTTTCAATTTTAGCTAAAGCATCTGCTTCTTTTTTACGTTCGTTGGCAATAACTTGCTCTGGAGCTCCAGCAACAAAACGCTCGTTAGATAGTTTCTTTTGAACCGACTTCAAGAAACCTTCAGTATAACCTAACTCTTCTGTTAACTTCTTAATTTCAGCATCTACATCTATACTTCCTTCCATTGGAATAAAGTATTCGTTAGATTTTACTCTAAACGTTAATGCGCCTTCTACAGGTTCTGTCACGTAGTTAATAGCTTCTAAGTTTCCTAATTTATAAATTACAGCATCAAATTTAGTATTTGTTTCTTCATTATTAATTACAGAAAAACCAATAGCATCTTTAAATGCAATATTCTTTTGCTTTCTAATATTTCTTATTCCTGTGATGATTTCCTGAGTAAAATCGAAAGCCTTTATTAAATCGCCATTAATAATTTCTTTTTCTGGCCATTTAGCCACAATTAAAGCTTGTTCTGGTGTTCTTTCAGCAATTAACTGCCAAATCTCTTCCGTTAAGAATGGCATAAATGGATGTAAGATTCTTAAATTATCTTCAAAAATAGCAATGATTGCTTTGTACGTTTTAGCATCGATTGGCTTTTGGTAAGCTGGCTTAATAATTTCTAATAACCAACCACAGAAATCGTCGTAAATTAATTTATACGAACTCATTAAAGCGTCACTTAATCTGTATTTGCTAAAATGGTCTTCTATATCTACTAAAGTCTCATGAAACTTAGCATTAAACCATTCTAAAGCAATAACGCTAGATTCAGGTTGCTCGATTGCAGTATCAATTTCCCATCCTTTAATTAATTTAAACGCGTTCCATATTTTGTTTCCAAATCCTTTTCCTTGTTGGCATAAAGCTTCGTCAAACATTAAATCGTTTCCTGCGGCGCTACTTAAAAGTAACCCAACACGAACACCATCTGCACTGTATTCTTCAATTAATTTTAAAGCATCAGGAGAATTCCCTAATGACTTACTCATTTTTTTACGTTGCTTATCACGAACTAATCCGGTTAAGTAAACGTTTTCAAATGGTTTTTCATCTCTATATTCGTATCCAGCAACAATCATACGGGCTACCCAGAAAAATAAAATATCTGGACCAGTTACTAAATCGTTAGTTGGATAATAGTATTTAATCTCTTCGTTTTCAGGATTTCTAATTCCATCAAAAACACTCATTGGCCATAACCAAGAAGAAAACCATGTATCTAATGCATCTTTTTCTTGTGTTAAGTCTTCAAGTTTTAAATTGGCTTTACCTGATTTTACTTTTGCTTTTTCTAAAGCAGCTTCAATAGTTTCTGCAACTACAAAGTCTTCAGTTCCTTCGCCATAATAATACGCTGGAATTTGTTGACCCCATAATAACTGACGTGAAATATTCCAATCACGTACATTTTCCATCCAATGTCTGTAGGTGCTTTCGAACTTTTTAGGCACTAAATTAATTTCAGAATCTTCACCTAAAACAGCTTCAATTGCTGGTTTAGCTAATTCTTCCATTTTTAAGAACCATTGATCACTTAGTCTTGGCTCAATAACCGCTTTAGTACGTTCTGAAGTTCCTACTTTGTTAATATGACTTTCAGTTTTAACTAATTCGCCAGTTTCTTCTAATAATTTAGCAACCGCTTTACGCACTACAAAACGATCTTGTCCTTCGAATTGTAAACCAAAACTATTTAGTGTAGCGTCTTCATTAAAAATATCAATGACTTCTAATTTATGTTTATCGCCTAAAACTTTATCATTTTCATCGTGAGCAGGCGTTACTTTTAAACAACCAGTTCCAAATTCTAAATCCACATATTCATCTTCAATAATTGGAATAACTCTTCCGCAGATTGGCACAATAGCTTTTTTACCTTTAAAATGCGTAAAACGATTATCGTTTGGATTGATACAGATAGCTGAATCTCCAAAAATAGTTTCAGGACGTGTTGTAGCAATGGTTAAAGTTTCGTCGCTTCCTTCAATTTTATAATTGATATAGTATAATAACCCTTGTTTTTCAACATGAATGACTTCTTCGTCAGACAATGTTGTTTTAGCTTCAGGATCCCAATTTACCATTCTAAAACCTCTATAAATAAGGGCTTTTTCGTGTAAATCAACAAAAACTTTAATCACAGCTTCAGACATATCGTCGTCCATTGTAAACTTCGTTCTATCCCAGTCGCAAGAACATCCTAACTTTTTTAATTGCTCTAAAATTACACCACCATATTCATGAGTCCAATCCCAAGCATGTTTTAAAAACTCATCTCTTGTTAAATCGTTTTTATCAATCCCTTGCTCCTTTAAACGTGCTACAACCTTAGCTTCAGTAGCAATAGAAGCGTGATCTGTTCCAGGTACCCAGCATGCGTTTTTACCCAATAAACGTGCTCTACGAATTAAAACATCTTGAATAGTATTATTCAACATATGCCCCATGTGTAAAACTCCAGTAACATTTGGCGGAGGAATTACTATAGTATATGGCTCGCGCTCATCTGGTGTTGAATGAAAATAATTATGTTTCATCCAATACTCGTACCATTTGTTCTCTACATTCTGGGCTTGATATTTATCTGGCATTTGCATACTTTGGAATAGTTTTTGAATAAGATACTACAAAAGTAATTATATTATTTTTTATGCGAAATTTAAAAGACTATTATTACCTTGTAAAGGTTAATTAAAGTTGAATTATTTTGCCTAAAATTAAAATTAAATTAAATTTACAATCAATTAAATACAAAAACAATGAAACATTTATTTACACTTTTATTTATTAGCGTCTTCAGTTTATCTTTAAACGCTCAAGATAAAGTAGCTAAAATTGAATTTAAAGAAACTACTATAGACTATGGTACTATTGAAAAAGGTGCTGATGGCAAGAGAGTTTTTGAGTTTACAAACACAGGTGATGCACCTTTAGTAATCACAAAAGTAACCGCAAGTTGTGGATGTACAATTCCAAAAAAACCGAAAGACCCAATTATGCCTGGTCAAACTGGAGTTATTGAAGTTAAATACGATACCAACAGAGTAATGCCTTTTAGAAAAACAATTACTGTAGTTTCTAACGCAGAGACTCCAACAACTGCAATAAAAATTAAAGGAGAAGTTATTGACCCTAGTAAGACTAGTGTTCTTGATAAAAAAGAAAAAAGCGTAATGGCTCAATAATTTTAAAGCCTTACAAAACAAAAAGCCAGAGCTAATAGCTCTGGCTTTTTTTATGGATGAAATTTATTATTTATTAGCATTGAATTGTACGTCTGAATATATGCTTTTATCACAGAAGATAATTCTCTCACAACATTAGGCAATTCGCTTTTTAAATCCTTAGTCTGCATTGGATCTAAAACTAAGTCATACAGACTTATTATCTTATTACCATCAAACTGAACATAATAGTTGTCTTTTATAAAATGATAGACGTTAGCGTGATAAAAAGCAACTAGATTATCTTTACCGAAACCACTTTTTCCAAATGTGGCTATTTTACCGTTATAATTTAAATACTCCAAAAGTGTAGGCAACACATCTATTTGTTGAAAAGGTTTTGAAACCTTTTTTGCAAGCTTTGGATTTGAAGGATCAAATATGGCAATAGGAATTCTATATTTCCCCACATTAGTTGCAAAATAGTCTTGACCTTCGCTAGAACAATGGTCTGCACTTATTACAAAAACAGTATTCTTATACCAATCTGTTTGTTCAGCATCTTTAAAAAACTGCTTTAAAGCATCGTCTACATAACCAATGGTTTCGTGAATATCTAATTCGCCTTTTGGGTACTTGTTTTCAAAACCTTTTGGAATAGTGTATGGAAAATGACTTGATAATGTAAAAATGGTAGTAAAAAAAGGTGACTTAAATTTACTAATCTCACTTAATGTATAAGGTAAATACTGATGATCGAAAATCCCCCATCTTCCATCGTAATGAGATTTATTTGGATATTCGTTCATTCCAAAATATTGATCAAAACCAGCCACTTTAGCATATCTATCGAAATTCTGACTTCCATTTTCGGCTCCGTGAAAAAAAGCAGACTGATAACCTTTCTTTTTTAATAGAACAGGAAGTGCATTAACCTCGTTGTAGATATATCTAGAATCCACATAACTCCTATCCATTAATTTAGGAATACTAGACACCAGAGCTGGCACAGAACTAACAGAGCGCCTTCCGTTTGCAAATGCATTGTTAAAATGCAACGACTTATTTAATAATGAATCAAGAAATGGCGTTTTAGATTGTAAGGCATTATTAACACCTACACTTTCTTCACCAAAACTTTCAAGGATAAGAAAAACAATGTTTTTTTTATTGAAATTAGTTTGAGAATCCAACGTAACAATTGGATTATATTTTTCTAATAAAGCTTCTTTTGAGTAGAAATCAAATTGTTTTAATAAATCGCCTTTCCTAAAATAAGATTTAACCACACAAAAAGGCGTATTTAAGACAACAGAAGCATTTTTAACAGAACCATAATATAAAGCATCAACCTCTTTTATAGGCCTAGGCTGAAATCCACCTCTTGCCCCTAAAAATGTAAAACCTATTAACAACAAACTTACTACAGCAATGCTCTTGTTAGAACTTAAATTATTGGAATAATCAATTTTAAATTTTGATAAAATTAATTTCATCCCACCTATTAAAAAAACACCCAAAACCAACAAATACCAATAATCAGTAATAAATGATAGAAGTAGTTTTGGCAACTCGTTATGCATTCCTTTAACAAAAATAATATCCGATGTACTTCTAACTCCAGTGAATTTATAATATTCAAAGTCGATAAAATTTAAAAATATAATAATACTATTAACCACTAGAAAAGCAGTATTTAGCCCATTAGATAAGCGTTTAGAGAATTTAACTTTTAAACTTATAATAAAGGCTAGTATAAAAACAAAGTTGAAATAGGCTATAATAGATAAATCGAACCTTAATCCACCTAAAAAAAGCAGGGCATCTAAACCATCAAAAGAATTGGAATTAAAAATATAAAATAAGAGTCTACAAATTTGAAAGGAGATAATTACAACAACTAACCGAATTAGTAAATGTCTTAAATTTAGATTTTTCATGGAAATAAATTTATAATAAAAAGAGCTAAAAACAAAAAACCTCTTGAAAATCAAATGATTAACAAGAGGTCTAGTACTGAAGACGGGACTTGAACCCGTACGTCCTAATGGACATTGGATTTTAAGTCCAACGTGTCTACCAATTCCACCACTTCAGCTTGGAATATTATTAAGAAAGTCTCAGAGCGAAAGACGGGATTTGAACCCGCGACCCTCACCTTGGCAAGGTGATGCTCTACCCCTGAGCTACTTTCGCAGTTGTAAATGAACTTGCAATTGTAGTATTGCGAGTGCAAATTTAAACTATTTCTTAAATCTACAAAGCCTTTTTTGAAAAAAAATTAAAAAAATTACACTTTTTTTGTTTTATCTAGCATTCTCTTAATTTCATTTAACTTCATTAACGCCTCGACAGGTGTTAATGTATCAATATCAATGTTGGTTATTTCTTCTTTAACTCGCTCTAAAAGAGGATCATCCAAATTAAAAAAACTTAATTGCATTTCATCGTCATGCAATTGTTTTACTTTATCTGTTAGTTCTTCGCTAGAATGCGATTTCTCTAATTTCTTTAAAATTTTATTAGCACGTTGTAAAACTATTTGGGGCATTCCTGCCATTTTTGCCACATGAATTCCAAAACTATGCTCGCTTCCACCTTCCACTAGCTTACGTAAAAACAAAACATTGTCTTTTAATTCTTTTACTGAAACATTAAAGTTCTTGATTCTTTTAAATGTTTCGGTCATTTCATTTAACTCATGATAATGTGTTGCGAATAATGTTTTTGGTCTTCCTGGATGCTCATGTAAATATTCACTAATTGCCCAAGCTATAGAAATTCCATCATATGTACTTGTTCCTCGACCAATTTCATCTAATAAAACCAAACTACGTTTACTAATATTATTTAAGATAGAAGCCGTTTCATTCATCTCTACCATAAAAGTAGATTCTCCCATAGAAATATTATCGCTTGCGCCTACTCTTGTGAAAATTTTATCCACCACGCCTACTTTAGCCGATTCTGCTGGCACAAAGCTTCCTATTTGCGCTAATAACACTATTAAAGCTGTTTGCCTTAATATAGCTGACTTACCAGACATGTTTGGTCCAGTAATCATGATAAACTGTTGCTTTTCTGTATCTAATTGTACACTATTTGTAATATACGGCTGGTCTAATGGTAGTTGCTTTTCAATTACCGGATGGCGACCTTCTTTTATATCTAAATCGAAAGAATCGTCTACATCTGGTAGTACGTAATTATTATCTTTTGCTAATTGCGCAAAGCCACATAATGTGTCAATTTTAGCAATTAAATACGCATTCTGCTGCACTGCTTTTATGTATTGATTCATCCACAACACCAAGTCTAAAAACAACTTTTGTTCTATAACCGATATGCGTTCTTCAGCACCAAGAATTTTACCTTCATACTCTTTAAGTTCTTCAGTTATATAACGTTCTGCGTTAACTAAAGTTTGTTTTCTAATCCATTCTTCCGGAACTTTATCTTTATGTGTGTTTCTAACTTCTATATAATATCCAAATACATTATTGGAGGCAATTTTAAGCGATGTTATTCCTGTACGTTCGCTTTCTCTTACCAACATTTTATCAAGATAATCTTTCCCAGAAGTTGACAATGCTCTAAGCTCATCTAATTCTTCCGAAAAACCTTCAGCTATAGTGCTTCCTTTTAAAATATTTACAGGCGCGTTTTCGCTTATAGTTTCTTTTATTTTGTCTCTAAGAAAATCGCAAGCTTGAAGATTATCACCTATTACTTTAAGCGATTCATTATTAGTTTGACTTGCTAATTCTTTAATAGGCACAATAGCTTCTAAAGAATTTTTAAGCTGAATTACTTCTCGTGGACAAACCTTTTGCGTAGCAATTTTAGAAATTAATCGTTCTAAATCACCTATTTGCTTGATCTGATTTTGAATATTTTGTAAACTTACAGTGTCTTCTTTTAGATAAGAAACCACATCGTGTCTCTGTTTAATTTTAGCAATATCTTTTAAAGGTAAAGCCAACCAACGTTTTAATAAACGTCCGCCCATAGGCGAAATGGTTTTATCTATAACATTCAAAAGCGTTACTGCATTATTATTTGTAGAATGGTACAATTCTAAGTTACGAATTGTAAATCGGTCCATCCAAACATAATCGTCTTCTGCAATTCTACTAATAGAAGAAATATGCTCTAATTTATGATGTTGTGTTTCGGCTAAGTAATGTAAAATTGCTCCAGATGCAATAATACCTTCATGTAAATCCTGAATTCCAAATCCTTTTAAAGATTTAGTATCAAAATGTTTTAATAATATCTCGTTGCAATAATCGGTTTTAAAAGCCCAATCTTCAATATTAAAGGTATGAAAGTCTTGACCAAAAGCATCGTTAAATTCTTGCCTTTTTTGTTTAGCAACAACCACTTCACTTGGACTAAAATTTTGAAGTAACTTATCTATATATTCTTTATTCCCTTGAGATGTTAAAAATTCTCCGGTAGAAATATCTAAAAAAGACACTCCTATTGTTAATTTACCAAAGTAAATAGAACACAAAAAATTATTATTTTTAGATGTTAAAACCTCATCATTTAAAGCAACCCCAGGTGTTACTAATTCTGTAACACCACGCTTAACAATAGTTTTAGTTTGTTTTGGATCTTCTAATTGATCGCAAATAGCAACGCGTTCTCCTGCTTTTACCAATTTTGGCAAATAGGTATTTAAAGAATGATGTGGAAAACCAGCCAATTCAATTTCGCTTTCGCTTCCTGCGCCTCGCTTAGTTAGAATAATCCCTAAAATCCCAGCCGTTTTAATAGCATCTTTACCAAAGGTTTCGTAAAAATCTCCTACACGAAACAGCAACAAAGCATCTGGATACTTTACCTTAATAGCATTGTATTGCTTCATTAAAGGGGTTTCTTTTTTAGTTTTCTTTGCCAATGGTTTAATTTATTAAATGTTATTTTTGCAACTTAGTTAGTGATGCAATGTAATTAATATTTAAGGTTATTTAAAACGATTTCCTTTGAAGTTATTTGGATTTATTCACAATATAACCGTCTAGAATTTCAATAAAATTTAAGTTATTAAAACCACAAATGAGAAAATTAAAAAATAGCGAATTAGACCGTTTAAGTATTGATGATTTTAAAACCATTGAAAAAACGCCTATTATTATAATTTTAGATAACATTAGAAGTTTAAACAATATCGGTTCTGTGTTTAGAACAAGTGATGCTTTTTTAGTTGAAAAAATATATTTGTGCGGTATTACTGCAAAACCACCACATAAAGACATCCACAAAACAGCATTAGGAAGCACAGATACAGTAACATGGGAATATGTTGAAGATACTTTGGAGTTAATTGAAAAATTAAAAGCAGAAAACATTACTATTTGTAGTATTGAACAAGCCGAAAACGCAACAATGCTAAATAATTTTAAAGTTGAAGCTCATTCTAAATATGCATTAGTTTTTGGAAACGAAGTTAAAGGCGTGCAACAAACTGTTGTAAATGCTAGCGATGATGTTATAGAGATTCCTCAATTTGGAACTAAGCATTCTTTAAATATTTCGGTAAGCTGTGGTGTTGTGGTTTGGGATTTATTTTCTAAAATGAAGGCATTATAATTTCTTTATAAATTTAATAGTATTTAATTCATCTGAAGCTAACCCTTCTGAAACAATTTGATTTTATTCTTTTAAAATTGAAGGATAATTAGTTTTCTGATTGAACTTCTGCTAAAATTCATCTTTATGATAGAATCCTAAGTCTGTTTTAACAGATACACTAAAGTTTGTCCAAAGTTTATTTTCTTTAAAATTACCATGTGTAAGTGAACACAAGTCACATTGACACGTGTTCGGACTTAAGAATTCATGAGAACTATTTATAATAGAATTTAAAAATCCGGAGTTAGCGTTGTAAACAAAAATAAGTTTCATAAACTAAAAGTCTATTTAATTACAAAAACCTTTCGTTTTAAAAATTTAAAAAATGGACGTCACCTTTTTTAGACATTAAGCTCTTAAGCACTTCAACCTTTCCGTTAGTATAAAATAGCTGTTGATTTGTTCCTTCATCTTGATTTAACAGATATAAAGCTCTTAAAACTGCTTCTGTTTGCTTAGCGACTGCCTTTCCAGAATCTATAATTTTCACTTTTTCTGGTAGCATTTTTTTTAGCTGTGGAATTAAATATGGGTAATGCGTGCAACCTAAAACGAGATAATCAATATTAGCTTTTATCATAGGTTCTAAATATTGACTTAAAAGCATTGTCATTTCAGGAGAGTTTAATTTACCTGACTCTATTAAATCCACAATACCTTCGCCAATTTGTTCCACCATAAAAACATCTGTACAATAGAGCTTAGAGGCTTGTCTAAACAAATCACTACTTAAAGTTCCACGAGTTGCTAAAATCCCAACTGCTCTAGTTTTAGTTTTTAGACTTGCTGGTTTTATAGCTGGTTCTATACCAATAAAAGGCACACTATAATTTTCTCTTAAGACTTTTATAGCATTAGTAGTTGCTGTATTACAAGCGACCACTATAATTTTACAATCTTTAGAAAGTAATAATTCTGTATTTCTTATAGCTCTATCTATAATCCAATCTTCGCCTTTAGGTCCATAAGGCGCATTAGCAGAATCTGCTAAATATATGGTAGATTCGTTTGGCAACAGCTTATGTACTGCTTTAAAAACTGAAGTTCCGCCAACACCAGAATCAAATAAACCTATAGGATTTTTACTCATATATTTAAACTAAAAAAGCTGACTAAAAATAGTCAGCTTTTATTAATTATAAAAGGAATTCTGATTAAAATCCTAATTCTTTTTTTACGTCTGCTAATAAATCTTTTCCATCAGCCATGATAACTCCTCCACCTTGAGCAGAATCTAATACATACTGAAAACCTTGAGCTTTTGCTACTTTTAAAATTGCAGCTTTAGCTTTTTCAGTAATTGGCTTTAACAAGTCAACTTCTTTCTTTTGTAATTCTTGTTGTGCTTGAGCTTGAAATTGTTGGATATTACGTTCCATTGTTTGAACTTCAGCAACACGTTTTGTGTTTTCTTCTTCCGTTTTAGTTGTAGCTTCAGCTTCGTATTGCTTCATTTTAGCTTGGTATTCTTTTACCATAGCTTGAATATCTGCTTCGTAAGTTTTACCTAACTTTTCCACCTCAGCTTGAGCTAATTTCATTTGCGGCATTGCAGTAACTAATTCTGTTGTGTTAATGTGGGCTACTTTAGATTGTGCAGTAGCTAATGTAGTTGCAGAGATAAATAATACTGCAGCGATAAATAGGGTTTTAAATTGTTTCATTTTTAATAGTATTTGCGTGTTATAAATTTAATTGTTGTTTTATTCTGGTGCATCTGCTTTTTCAGCATCACGTTCTTCTTTGGCTTTTTGTCTTGATTCGGCTTCCGCTTTTCTTCTATCTTCTAATTCTTTTGCTCTTTTAGCTCTATCTGCTAATCTAGCTTGTCTTTTTTCTTCTAGAAGTTCAGCTTTAGTTTTAGGCGCTTCTTTATTTTCTTCATCTACTCCTTTTTCAAAAGGGTTAGTAGTTTCATTTTCTGATTCAGAGTTTATAGTCTCTCTAGCTGCATCTCTTGCGTCTTGCTTTTCTTTTATCTTAGCATCTCTTTCAACTTTTAAAGCTTCTTTTCTTGCTGCTAAAATTGAATCTCTTTTAGCCTTACGTTCTTTTAAAATACGTTCTCTTTCTAATTGGCTTTCAGATTTCTCCTCCTCAATAACCTCGTCTTTTTCAGCATCACGTTTTTCAGCTCTTGTATTAGCCTGTTTCCTGCTTGAAGCTCTATTTAAAGTTCTTAAAACTTGATCGCTAATATCATATCTTTCAGCAGAATAAAGCATAACAACATCAGCTGACTTATCAAATACAAAATCATATTTTCTAGTTGTTGCTAAATCTTGAACAGCTTGAAAAATTTGATCTTGAACTGGTTGCATTAACTGTTTTCTTTGAATCATTAAATCGCCTTGTGGACCAAATCGTTTTTGCTGATAATCTATAATTTCTTTTTCTTCAAATGATAAATCTTCTAAGCGCTCCTCATATAACTCTTTAGTTAATAGTGCTTTTTCGTTATCTAACGCAGCTCTTTTTTGTTTAATCACATTAAGATCGGCTTCAATTTCTGATTTCCACTTTTGAACTTTAGTTTCTAATTGACTTTTAGCTTCTTGATATTCTTCTACATTACTTAAAATGTATTCTGTATCAATGTATGCAATTTTAGCGCCACCACGTTGTGCTGAAACCAATTGTATTGATACACTGGAAATAATTAATAAAATAAGAACTTTTAATTTCATCTTTGTCTTGTTTTAAATTGAAACAAAAATCAACTTTTAAAATTGTTTGATTTTTATTCTTGATTTCAAAATAACGAATTTTAATTTTAAAAATTATAAAGTCACAGATCAAATTACTAATTAGGTATTAGAAAATATCGTGCCAAAACGTTAATTATTCATCTTTTAGACCCTAAGCACTCTAAAATTGTTGCCCAATAATAAAGTGTGTTTCCCATCCGTTTTTAATTGACTGACCAGGTACTGGGTCAAAACCATGACCAAAGTCTATACCTAATAACCCGAATGCTGGCATAAATATACGTACTCCAAAACCAGCAGATCTATTTAATTTAAATGGATCATAATTTTTAAATTCATTAAAAGAAGAACCAGCTTCTAAAAATCCTAGAGCATAAATCTTTGCAGACTGCTTTAATGTTATTGGGTAACGTAACTCCATTGAGAATTTGTTATAGATTGTTCCTCCATCTTGTGAAACATTTCCGAAATCATCTACTGGTTGAATAGATTGATTTGGATAACCTCTTAATGCTACAGCTTCACGTCCATCTAAACTAAAAGCACCTAAACCATCACCTCCAACAAAGAAACGTTCAAATGGTATAATACCTCTATCTTGATTATAAGCCCCTAAGAAACCAAATTCTACTGAAGGTTTTAAAATAAGTTTTCCAGCTAATTTAGTGTACCAATCACCTTTAAATTTTATTTTATAAAACTCTAACCATTTAAAACGTTCTTGATCTATTTCTCCAATACGAGTAGAAGCATCTTGCCTATCTACAATAGAATTATTGGAATCCGAAACAATTTCTGTATTAGCATCTCTTTCATCTTTTAAAGCACCATAATCTACTCCATTAAATAATGAATAAGGTAAAGATAATTTTGCTGTAGCAGAAAAACTAGATCCTCCAGTTGGAAAAACAGGATCATTATAAGTATTATTTCTACTCAAACCTACCGTATAGGCTAAGTTGTTTGAATATCCATCTCCAAATGTAAATAGACCTGTATTATAATTTTTAAGATTATAATGCTGAAAACTTAATGCTTGAGATAAGGTAAAGTAATCATCTGGAACAGATAATCTTTTTGCTAATCCAAATGTTAAACCCGTAATATTAAAACGCTTGTCCTTATCTGCTTTTCCTGTAGAGGCATCAAACAAAAATTGTTGAGTTTGAGATATTGATGTTGAAAACTGTACAGGCTTCTTTCCGCCTAACCATGGTTCTGAAAAAGAAAAACTATATGTTCTAAAGAAACGACTTGCCTGTAGTCTTAAAGACAACTTTTGTCCATCTCCCATAGGTAATGGCTTATACGCGTCTTTTTTAAAGATATCTTTTAAAGAAAAATTATTAAAAGACAAACCTAAAGTCCCAATAACTCCTCCTCCACCATATCCACCTTGAAGTTCAATTTGGCTAGAACCAGATTCTACAACAGCATACTCCATATCTATTGTACCTTCTTCGGGGTTAGGGTTTTTAAAGTTAGGAGATAACTGTTCTGCATCAAAGTAACCTAATTGACTTAATTCTCGAACAGTTCTAACAACATTAGCCTTACTGTATAACTCTCCTGGTCTAGTTCTAATTTCTCTATAAATTACATGATCATTAGTTTTATCGTTTCCAACTACAGTTACCTTATTAAAGTAAACTGGTTTTCCTTCAGAAATTCTAATTTCAATATCAATAACATTTCCATTAGCATTAACCTCTACTGGGTTAATAGTAGAAAACAGATACCCATTATTCTGGTACATGTTAGTAATATCGTTTGCGTCTGGCTTAGAATTATCCGCTATACGTTCTTGTAACTCTATACCATTATAAACATCTCCTTTCTCTACTCCAAGCGTTCTTCGTAAAGTTTCATCTGAATAAATTGTGTTACCTATAAATGAAATATCTCCATAATAGTATTTATCTCCTTCTTCTATATTAATATTTAATTCTACTCTATTTTCACCTTTTACAATTAAGGTATCTGAGACAACTCTAGCATCTCTATAACCACTTTCTTTATATTTATCTACAATAGAAACCAAATCTTGTTCATAGTCTGCTTCAATATATTTTGAACGCTTAAAGAGCCTAATAAGATTTACTTTCTTAGTATTCTTCATGGCTTTTCTAAGCTTTTTATCGCTTAAAACTTCATTGCCTTCAAAATTAACTTGAGAGACTTTTACTTTTGATCCTTTATCTATTCCAATAAAAAGATTTGTTCTTAATTTATTATTTGTAGAATCTTTAGAAATATTGTTAGTAGTTACTTTGACTTTAGCTGTTAAAAAGCCTTGTTTTCTGTATTTACTTTCAAGATAATTTCTTGTAGTTGTGATTAAATTCTCTGTTACTTTAACACCTTTAGTTAAGTTGTTTTCCTTAATTAAAGTTTCTTTTTTACCTTTTTTAATTCCGTTAATTACCACTTCATTTAACTCTGGTAAATCTGATAATCTAATTTCCAAAAAGGCCAAGTTACCTTCAGTTCTTAATAGGTAAACTTCAATATCACTAAACAGGTCAGAATTCCATAATTTCTTAATAGCATTGCTAATATCTTCACCTGGTATTTGTACTTCAGCTCCTTTTCTTAATCCAGAATACGTAATAATTGTTTGCTCACTAAATGTTGTATTTCCTTTTACAGAAATTTCACCTAAAGTATATTTTGCACCATTTTCGTAGCTTAAGCCTTGTGCTTTTGTAGTATTAGCAAATAATGCTAACATAAAAACCACAGTAAATTTTAAGAATGTTTTCAAAGTAATATATTTAACTAAGTTGTTCGCTTGTTTTTCCAAATCGTCTTTCTCTATTTTGATATTCTAATAATGCTTTTGCTAAATGGTCTTGATTAAAATCCGGCCATAAAACATCTATAAAACATAGTTCTGCATATGCAATTTGCCATAATAAAAAATTACTTATACGTTGCTCTCCGCTAGTACGTATAAGTAAATCCACGTCTGGTAAATTTTGCGTGTAAAGATGCGCATTTACAACCAATTCATCTATACTTTCCTCAGAAATTATATTATTTTTAACTTTAACACTAATCTCTTTTATAGCATTTATCAACTCATCCCTAGAACCATAACTTAATGCTAAAGTTAATGTCATTCTAGTATTGGCTTTGGTTTTCTCTATAACATCTTGTAGTTCTGCATATACTTTTTTAGGTAAAGCACTTAGATTACCAATAGCGTTAAGCTTAATGTTATTGTCTTGTAAAGTGGCTATTTCCTTTTTTAGTGAAGACACTAAAAGCTTCATTAAAGTATCTACTTCCAGTTTTGGACGTTTCCAATTTTCTGTAGAAAAGGCATAAAGTGTTAGATTTTCTATCCCTAATTTAGCACAACTTTCTACGGTAACTCTAACGGATTTAGTTCCGTTTTCATGACCAAAAGCTCTAAGAAACCCTTTTTGTTTTGCCCAACGACCATTTCCATCCATAATAATGGCTAAGTGTTTTGGTAGTCGGTCTTTATTTACTTGTTGTATTAATTCCATTAGAAGTTACAAAAACAAGGATTACGACCAAATGTATATGTTAAGGTTACTCCTGTAAACATATAAAAGTCATTATTATTTATATTTCCAAAACTAAAAGCTTCTGCTAAGTCTGGATTATCTGGAACGCTTCCATCTATTTCATCTGAAAAAATTGCGCGAGCTCCTATTTCTATAGACAATAAAAAATTATCTGTTATTGTTGTTTTATAACCTACCGCAACTGGAATTCCCCATGCTTGACTTGTTGTATCCTCCGATTGTAGTTTTCCATTTTGATTAAAAAAGAAATTATCATGAAACGCAACAGAAATACCAGTATATAGATATGGGGTAGATTTATTTCCTGGTATATGTAAATCGAAATCAAAAAAAGTAAATTCCATTCCTGCCGAAAGTTCTATGATACTTGAAGAAAACTCATAATCCCTTTGTATCCGACTAGGATCATCGGAATCGTTATCTATTCCAACTAAGTCTGTAAAAATTGCAGAAAAACGGTACGAATGTCTAGGACTTCTATTCCATTTGTAAATTCCACCAATTGCTAACTCTTTAGGAGCAATGTATGTTGTTGAACCAACATCACCAATAAAATTACTTCCACCTAAATAAATACCAATCTCATTAATTTGAGCTTGACTTACTTGGCAAGTGATTAGTAAAATTAATATAACAATAATTCGTTTCATAAATCCTGAAAGTTTGCAAATATAACAAATAAGATTAGCCTATTGCAATAGGATTGAAATAGTTATAGTTTAAAACTTATTTTAAGGTATTATATTGTTTAATTCCTTTTGTCTTCGCCCCAAAGTAGTTTTTTCCTAAGTGTGTTTAAAAAACTCTCATGATTAAGTTCAATCATTTTTATGGTAAATGGTGCCTTCTTTATGGTAACCGTTGTGTTTTCTTTTAGCGTAGCCAATCTAGAATCTAGAGACACTAAATAACTTTTTTCTCTACCACTAACTTTAAGTTTAATTTCTGTATCATCTTGAATCACCAAAGGTCTTGCACTTAAATTATGCGGTGCAATTGGCGTAAGAATTAAACTAGATGTATTTGGTGTAATTACTGGTCCACCACAACTTAAAGAATATCCAGTTGAACCTGTTGGTGTAGACACAATTAAGCCATCACTCCAATAAGAGGTTAAATACTCGCCATTTAAAAACGTCTCAACAGTAATCATAGACGTGGTGTTTTTTCTACTTACAGCAATTTCGTTTAAAGCAAAATTTAATTCGCCTATCTCCTCAGTTTTTGGAGATGTATGAATTTCTAATAACGAACGTTCCGATATCTTATAATCTTTATTTAAGATAGCTTCAATTGCATCTTGAATTTCATCAGTTTGAATAGTTGCCAAAAACCCTAATCTTCCCGTATTTACGCCTATTAATGGAATATCTAAATCCTTAAGGAAAGTGACTGCACGTAAAATTGTTCCGTCGCCACCAATACTAATTAGTAAATCGAAAGAGTTATCTAAAACCGTAAACGTGTCTAATTCTAAAAATGAATTTCTGTTTATGTTAGAATAGAATTCAGCTTCAACTAAAACTTCAAAAGATTTCTCGTTTAAAACCTCTAGAAGTTTAATAAAAGAATCTAAAGATTTATTTTTTTGAAACTGACTATAAATGGCAATTTTCATGATTACATGTTTAAATATTTATTCAAATAATCCGAGCGTTCTTTTAAGCTTTCTAATAACAAATCGTCTTCAGCTTCAGACAAAATATTATAACTATAACGTCTAAAACTTTGTATCACATCATTTATGCTAGCTTTTCCAATTTTAATGGTAATCTGCACCAAATCATTTTCAATTTTAGAAATAAAAGCACCTAAAACTTTTCCGCCATTAGACTCTACAATCTGAGCAACTTCGCCAAAAGAATAGTCTGTAATGCCTTTTTCAACAATTAAAATTCCGCCAGGTTCAGAAAAAAATGGGGTTTGATTAAATAAACCTATAATATCACTTAATTCATAATACCCTAAATAGACATTGTTTTCATCTAAAACAGGCATAATATTAGTATTATTAGCTGTAAAATCTTCTAACACATTAAGCCATGTTGCATTTGGTCTAACAAAGAAACCTTCGGTTGCATAAGCACATTCGCTAAGTGGTTTATCACTTTCAAAACAGTACGCGTCATTCTCGGACATACAACCTAAATAAACACCATCTTCGTTTTTAATTGGAATATGAGAATACGTTAACTGGTTGAATAAAAACTGTAATTCGCTTACAGTTTCTGTAACCAATAACGGTTTTACATCATTAATTATGTAATTAGATAGGAGCATAAATTATATTTAATGGTAGTGCAAATTAATCAATTTTTAACTCAATAAACTTCTACTACTTTGTATTTTTGCTTTATTTAACACAAAAATCATGACAAAGTTAAGCGTAAACATAAATAAAATAGCAACTTTAAGAAATTCACGTGGTGGCGATACTCCAAATGTGGTTCAGTTTGGTAAAGATGTACAACGTTTTGGAGCCGAAGGTGTAACCATTCACCCAAGACCAGACGAAAGACATATTACTTATAAAGATGCTTACGATTTAAAACCAATTGTACATACAGAATATAACATTGAAGGAAATCCTATTGAGAAATTTGTGAAAATGGTTTTAGAAATTCAGCCAACACAAGTCACTTTAGTTCCGGACAGCATTACTGCCATTACAAGTAATGCAGGTTGGGATACTATTAAACATAAAGATTTTTTAGTTGAAGTGATTGCGGAATTTAAACGCAACAACATTAGAACATCCATTTTTGTGGACCCAGATTTAAAGCAAATTGAAGGCGCTAAACATACAGGAGCAGACAGAATTGAATTATATACTGAAGCTTTTGCTCACCAATACGGTTTAGGAAACGAAGCAGGAATTAAACCTTATACAGAATGTGCCGAATTGGCAACCAAATTAGGTTTAGGCGTTAATGCAGGACACGATTTAAGTTTAGATAACATTAAATTCTTTGCAGAAAATACACCAGGATTATTAGAAGTTTCTATTGGACATGCTTTAATTGCGGAAAGTTTATATTTAGGAATTGAGAATGTGATTAATATGTATAAGAATAAATTGAGTTAGTCACCTATGCGAAAATTACTTGCTACAGTTTTAACTATTGATTTAATTATTATCCTATCATCGTTTGGACTAAAATCAGGCTCACTACTTATTTGTATTTACAGCCTATTAGTATTAGCAATAATTTTCAATGCACTTATTGTGAATAGAATTTCTTCGAATTTCATTATTTATTCGTCCATTATTCTTAATTTATTAAGTGAGATACTTCTGTTAGCTATATATTTATTTTTTATATCGTTTATGTCTCTAGATGATATAATAGCTATTCTTATTATGACTTTAATAATTGGGATTGAACTTGTTTTGATTTCAAAAATTCTTATAACTGACGCTAAAAAGATGTATAAAACCCTCAACATTGAACAAAATGAAACTACATTCTAACATTATAGGAAACGGACAACCATTTTTAATCCTTCATGGTTTTTTAGGCATGAGCGATAATTGGAAAACATTAGGAAAGTCTTTTGCTGAACAGAATTTTGAAGTTCATTTAATAGACCAACGTAATCACGGAAGAAGTCCGCATAGCAATGAGTTTAATTACGAAGTTTTGGCTGAAGATTTAAAAAACTACTGCACAGAACATAACTTAAAAGATACTATACTTTTAGGTCATTCTATGGGCGGTAAAACAGCCATGCTTTTTGCAACCTTGTACCCAGAATTAGTGTCTAAATTAATAATTGCAGATATATCTCCACGTTTTTACCCCATCCATCACGATGCCATTTTAGATGGTTTAAGTAAATTGGATTTTAGTACTTTAAAAACACGTGGCGAAGCAGATAAGGTTTTATCAGATTACGTATCTTATGCAGGAACACGTATGTTCTTACTAAAGAATTTGTATTGGGTAGAAAAAGGAATTTTAGGCTTACGAATTAATTTAGATGTTTTAACAGAAAACGTATCGGAAGTTGGCGAAGCATTACCAATTCATGCAAAATTCGATAAACCAACGTTATTTCTTAGAGGCGACAAAAGCGAATACATTGCAAAAACAGACGAAAAACTTATTACAACTCACTTTACAGACACAGAAATTAAAACTGTTGATAACGCAGGACATTGGTTACACGCCGAAAACCCAAAACAGTTTTATGAGTTTGTTATGAATTTTATTTCGTAAATAACTGTAAATTTCAAAAAACAAAACTACAAAAGCATGAACCTATTAATTAGATTATTACTAAACGCAGTAGCTGTATTTTTTCTAGCAAACGTTTTAAGTGGCGTAAGTGTAGACAACTATGTAACTGCAATAATTGTGGCAATTGTACTATCGGTTTTAAACCTATTAGTAAAGCCACTTTTAGTACTTTTAACCTTACCAATTACCATAGTAACTTTAGGGTTATTCCTTTTAGTAATTAACGCAATAATTATATTATTAGCAGATGCATTAATTGGTGGTTTTAGCGTAAGTAGCATTTGGACAGCCATATTATTTAGTATTTTGCTATCCGTATTGCAATCGCTTTTACAATCATTTTTAAAAGAACCTAAAGAGTAACCTGAAATTCAGACAATTAAAAACTTTGTTGGAGTGTAAAAAAACTGTATTTTTGCACTCCAATTTTTATATCATTTATAATGAATATTACTAGAGAAAACATTGATGCATTAAATGCTGTTGTAAAAGTAGATATCGCAAAAGAAGACTATAGCGAGAAAGTTGAAAAAATTTTAACTGACTATCGTAAAACTGCCAACATTCCTGGATTTAGAAAAGGTCATGTACCAATGGGAATGGTAAAAAAACAATACGGTAAAGCTGTTATAGCAGAAGAAGTAAACAAGGTTTTACAAGAAAACTTAAACAAATATTTAGCTGAAGAAAAGTTAGATATTTTAGGTAATCCGTTACCAAGAATGCAAGACGACATCAATTGGGATTCAGATAATTTCTCTTTCGAATTTGAATTAGGTTTATCTCCAAAATTTGATGTAGAGTTAAAAAGTAAAAAAGCAATTACACAATATAACATTGTTGCAGATGATAAAATGCTTGATGATCAAGTAGCTAACATCCAAAAGCAATATGGTAAATTAATTCCTCAGGCCGCTATTACTAAAGACAGTGAAATTACTGGAACTTTTACTAACGAAGCTGAAGGGATTGAAAACCAATTCAACTTTTCTTTAGATTTAATTAAGGGAAAAACTAACGAAAAGAAGTTTATTGGCGCAAAACCAGGAGACCAAATTAACTTAAAAACTAAAGGTTTATTTAACGACGATCATAATTTAGTTGGAGCCTTAAAAGTAGAACACGATAAAGCGCACGGATTAGATATTGAAGTTGTTTTTGAAGTAAACGAAGTTAACTCTAGAGAATTAGCAGAATTAGACCAAGAGTTATTCGATAAATTATTTGGAAAAGATGCTGTAAAATCTGTTTCAGAAGTTAAGGAAAAAATCAAAGAAGATGCTGAAAAGCAATTCAAGCAACAATCTGATCAAAAATTCTTAAACGATGTAACTGAGTATTTAGTAGACAATACTAAATTCGATTTACCAAGCGAATTTTTAACTAAGTGGATGCAAACTGCTGGAGAAAAGCAATTAACTCTAGAAGAAGCAAAAGAAGAATACAACAAGTCTGAAAAAAGCTTACGTTACCAATTAATTGAAGGTAAATTAATGCAAGACAACGAATTAAAAGTTGACTTTGAAGACGTAAAAGAAAACGCCAAAAACATGATTAAAATGCAAATGGCGCAGTTTGGACAAACAAATCCAGACGAAAAAGAATTAGAAGACATTGCTGCACGTGTATTATCTAACCAAGATGAAGTACGTAAAATCTCTGAGCAAGTTGTTAGCCAAAAATTACTAACACTTTACAAAGAAAAAGCAAACGTTAAAACTAAAGAATTAAGTTACGAAGACTTTGTAACAGAAGTTTACGGAGAAAAAAAATAATTCCATTACAAACCCAATATTCAAGTAAAGGGTTTTAATAATAATCATTATCTTTAGGCGTTGAATGTTATAATTCAACGCCTAATTTTTGCGTTAAATTCAACTTAAAACATTGGTATTACGCAAAAGTAATTATACATTTATATAGTGCCGAAATAACTTCGGCTAAAACCTTAAAATATTTAATAACACCTATGGATTTCGGAAAAGAATTTGAAAAATTTGCAACTAAAGATCAAGGCATAAACAGCATGTACTATAATAAAATTATTAGTAGCATGTACCCAACAAATCTTACACCAAACATTATTGAAGAACGCCAGATGAACATCGCTATTTTTGATGTATTCTCTCGTTTAATGATGGATCGTATTATTTTCTTAGGAACAGGAATTAACGATCAAGTAGCTAATATTATCCAAGCACAATTACTATTCTTAGAAAGTACAGATGCTAATAAAGACATCCAAATTTACATTAACTCTCCAGGAGGAAGCGTTTATGCAGGTTTAGGAATTTATGATACTATGCAATTTATCAAGCCAGATGTTGCAACAATTTGTACAGGTATGGCTGCTTCTATGGGAGCTGTTTTATTATGTGCTGGTGCAGAAGGAAAACGTAGTGGATTAACGCACTCTAGAGTTATGATTCACCAACCTTTAGGTGGTGCGTCTGGACAAGCAAGTGATATTGAAATTACAGCTCGTGAAATCTTAATCTTAAAAGAAGAACTTTACAACATTATTAGTAAGCATTCTGGACAAGATTACGATAAAGTCTATAAAGATTCTGATAGAGATTACTGGATGAAAGCAGATAAAGCTAAAGAATACGGAATGATTGACGAGATTTTAGCTCGTAAATAATATTTAAAAACTCAGATGTTTTTAATATCTGAAAGAAGAAATTACATGTCGAAAGAAGAAGAATTAGAATGTTCATTTTGTGGTCGTAAAAAACCAGAAACCAGTTTATTAATAGCAGGATTAGATGCGCATATTTGTGATAGATGTATAGAACAAGCCCATGGGATTGTGATAGAAGAATCTAAACAAATTGACAGCTCAGAATTATCTGCTGAATTAATGCTGAAAAAGCCTAAAAAGATTAAAGCATTTTTAGATGAATATATTATTGGACAAGAACACACCAAACGCGTCATGTCTGTTGCTGTATACAATCACTACAAAAGACTATTACAACCTGAAAGTGATGATGATATTGAGATTCAAAAGTCTAATATTGTAATGGTTGGACAAACCGGAACTGGTAAAACTTTAATAGCAAAAACTATTGCCAAAATGCTTAACGTACCTTTAGCAATTGTAGATGCAACCGTTTTAACCGAAGCTGGTTATGTTGGTGAAGATGTAGAAAGTTTATTAACAAGACTTTTACAAGCTGCAGATTACGATTTAGCTAAAGCCGAAAAAGGTATTGTTTTTATAGATGAAATTGATAAAATTGCTAGAAAAAGTGATAACCCATCTATTACAAGAGATGTTTCTGGTGAAGGTGTTCAACAAGGACTTTTAAAACTCTTAGAAGGAACCGTAGTTAACGTTCCACCAAAAGGCGGAAGAAAACATCCAGACCAAAAATTTATTGAAGTAAATACAGAAAATATTTTATTTATTGCTGGTGGTGCTTTTGATGGTATTGAACGTGTAATCTCTAAAAGATTAAACATGCAAGCTGTTGGTTATAGCGCATCTATGAGCGATGAACACGTGGATCAAACTAATTTATTACAATACATTACACCAAAAGACTTAAAAGACTTTGGTTTAATTCCAGAAATTATTGGTCGTTTACCTGTGTTAACTCATATGGATCCTTTAGATGCTAAAACACTTAGAGCAATTCTTACTGAACCTAAAAATGCTATTGTAAAACAATACAAGAAGTTATTTGACATGGACGATATTGAGCTTGATCTAACTGAAGAAGCTTTAGAGTTTATTGTTGGTAAAGCTGTAGAATACAAATTAGGCGCAAGAGGTTTACGTTCATTATGTGAAGAAATCTTAACAGACGCTATGTTTGAGCTTCCAGGAGAAGATACCAAAACTTTACATGTAGATAAAGATTATGCAGAAAGTAAGTTATCTAAATTAACTTTAAAAAAGCTTAAAGCAGTTTCTTAAAAAACCGCTTTAAATTATACTAAAAAATGCCAAACTGAAAATTATCAGTTTGGCATTTTTTTTCTTTATATTGAAATCTATTTAATAGAAACTAAATATAGTTTATTACAGACTAAAACTTTATCTGTCCTCAAAAAGAGAAGATGGCATTTCATTGTTTGTCAATTATATTAATTTACCCAAAATAAATCATTTTAAAATTACGATATAAAAAAACGCCATCCAATTAAGAATGACGTTTGATTAACTATATTAAAATTAAGTTTTTATTGATTGATGACAAACTCAATACGTCTGTTTTGCTCGTGATCTTGTTCTGTACAAGCAGATTTACAATCTATTAATGGAGTAGATTCTCCAAAGCCTTTAGATGCAATTCTACTAGCTTTAATTCCTTTACTTATTAGATAGGATTTAGCAGAAGCTGCACGTTTATCAGATAATTTTAAGTTATATAGAGCATTACCTCTATTATCAGAATGTGCATTTATCTTAATGGTCATTTCTGGATTTTCCGTTAATACATCGTAAATCTTATTTAAAGTAATAGTAGATTCAGATTTAATTACAGCTTTATTAAAATCGAAGAATATGTTTTCAACTTTTATTAACTTTCTATCTTCAACCTCAACAATTTCAGCTTTAGTAGCATCTAACATTATGTTTTTTCTATAAGATCTATCATCGCCCTTAATAGACTTAAAGTTAAAATCTTTATCTTCAAAACCTTCTTTTACAGCAGTTATTGTGTAGTCATCAAAAGGTTTAATTGTAAAGCTATATTTAGCATCGTTATTAGTTACTATTTCATCTACAACTATACCATTCGCGTCTTTTAATTGTAGAGTTGTATTTGGTAAAGGCAATCTTGTAACAACATCTAAAACCTTTCCTTCTAAAGTCTGCTCTATTTCTTCTACTTCAAACTTAAAAATATCGAAAGCACCTTTTCCAAAAGATTTATTACTTGTCATGTATCCTTTTGTGTTAGACGCAAAATACATAGCAACTTCATCGTATTTAGAATTAATTGTACTTCCTAAATTACGAGGTGTTTCTGTTTCTAGATTTAATGTAGCAACTCTAAATAAATCAAATCCTCCAAAATTTACGTGACCTTTAGATGCAAAATACAAGTACTTTCCATCTTTAGAAGTTGTAGGAAACTGCTCATCTTCTGAAGTATTAACCTTTGCGCCTAAATTTACCGGTGTAGATAAAGTTCCATCTTCTAATATGTTAGACACAAATAAATCGTACCCACCAAAACTTCCTGGCATGTTAGAAGAGAAATATAATTGTTTTCCATTTGGAGAAACAAATGGATTTTCTATTGAATAACCACTTACATTAATACTTACTTTTTGCTGCTCTATCCAATTACCGTTAGAATTTGGCTCCAAAACCGTGGTATATAATTCGTAGATTGATGAATCTAGATCTGTACTACGTGTATAATACATCGTATGCTCATTTGGTGAAAACGAGATTTGATATTCGTTATTTGTTGATGTATTAATTAATCTTGAAAACAATAATGGTTTACTTAAAGTTCCATCATCTTCGATATCTAAACAAAAAAGATTTTTGTAGGCTTCTCCTGTATTTGGATCTATTTTAGCTAAACCTCCAATTTTCTTTGAAGATGTCATTATAAATTTGTTTCTAAAAAATCCAGAAGCAAACTCAGAATACTTTGTATTTATACCTGCATCTAAAGTTTCGAATAAAAACCCATTATTACCTAAAGCGTCTGCAGATGAAAAATCTGATGTAAACTCAATACTTTCTAGTGTTGCCTGTGCACTAGAAAAAGTTAAAAAAGTTAAACTAATAAGTAAAAATAAAAACTGCTTAAACATGACTATTTTTTTAAATTTTGTGCAAAATTAGTCCATTTTTCGAGTCACACAACAAAAAACAGAATTAAAAACAGTTTTAATCGACAAAACACAATTTTAGAGTACAAAAACCAATCTCACAAAATCATAAAAAAATAAATTATAATCATTAAAATGATAAAAAAAACAACAATAAATCAATAAAACAACAATAAATAATGCAAAAAAAGTAGTTTATTAAAAAAACATCGATAAAATACAATGTTCTGAACAGAAAAGAATAAAAATAGAATTTAGACTAATTTACAACAGATAAAACTAATTTAATTCTAAAAGAGCATCTATATAATCTCTAGTATTTGATAATCTAGGCACTTTATGTTGACCACCTAATTTACCTTCTTTTTTCAACCAATCGTAAAACAAACGCTCCCTTGCAATGTGAATTGTTGGTTGATTAAGCGTCATGTTATTATAGCGTTTCGCTTCGTAGTCAGAATTTAAAGCTTTTAAAGCATTATCAAACAACTCATTAAAATAATTAATATCTTTTGGTGGCGTTTTAAATTCTATTAACCATTCGTGCGCACCTTTTTCTTTGCCTTGCATAAAAATGGGTGCTGCTGTATAATCCACAATTTCAGTTTGCGTTTTTTTACATACGCTTTTTAGAGCATCTTCGGCATTTTCGATAATTAGCTCTTCACCAAATACATTAATATGGTGTTTAGTTCTTCCAGACACTTTAATTCTATAAGGACTAATAGACACAAAACGTACTGTATCACCAATTTTATAGCGCCATAATCCAGCATTTGTAGTAATTACGACTGCATAGTTTTTATTTAATTGGACTTCACTTAAAGGAATTACAGTTTGCTCTAAAGTACCATAAGTATCCATAGGAATAAACTCGTAGAAAATTCCGTAATCTAACATCAATAACAAATCGCCAGAGAAATTTTGATCTTGAATAGCGAAAAAGCCTTCCGAAGCATTATAAATTTCGTAAAACTTAAAATCCTTTTTTGGTAATATATTACGATACTGCTCTTTGTATGGATTAAAACTTACGCCTCCATGAAAATAGACTTCAAGATTAGGCCACACTTCTAGCAAACTTTTTTTATCGGTTTTATCTAACACATTATTTAATAAGACTAGCATCCAAGATGGAACGCCAGCTAAACTTGTAACGTTCTCGTTAATAGTTTCGTTTACAATAGCCGCCATTTTAGTTTCCCAATCGCTCATTAACGAGACTTTACTACTTGGTGTACTACTAAATTCTGCCCAAAAAGGCATATTATCTATAAGTATCGCACTTAAATCTCCAAAGGCTGTTCCATTTTCTTTATACAATTCTTTGCTTCCTCCTAAACGTAAACTCTTTCCCGTAAATAATTGAGAACCTTCATTATTATTAAGGTACATACAAAGCAAATCTTTGCTTGCTGCGTAATGACAATCTTCTAAAGCATCTTCGCTAACTGGTATAAATTTACTTTTCGCATTAGTTGTTCCACTAGATTTAGCAAACCATTTAATTGGTTTTGGCCAAAATATATTGTTTTCGCCAGCACGAGAACGTTCAATTTTAGATTCAATCTCTTCGTATGAAGTAATTGGCACACGACTAGCAAATTCTCTATAAGTCTTAATTGAAGAAAACTCGAATTCTCTACCAACCTGTGTATCTTTTGCAGTGTCTAGTAAGGAAAATAATAACTCTTGCTGCACTTCGTTTGGATATTTTAAAAATAATTCGATTTGATGAAATCGTTTTTTTAAAAACCAGGATGCTATGGAATTGACTATTGGAATTGGCATTATTATTCTATCTTTAAGCTTTAAAAATAGAACATTAATTGATATAGTTTATAATTCTATATCTAAAAATTTACTTAAATGACATTTGAAGGTGTTTTAACTAAAATGACCACTGAATATTCTAATCCTATTAACTATTATTTAGTGTTTAAGGATAATTTTATTCACATGAACCAATTACTGAATAAAACCATAAGTTTTAAGTTTATAAAACACCAATGCTTAAGCTGTAGCTTAGATAAACCTATATACAGACAAGGATTTTGTAAAAGCTGTTTTTTTGATATTCCTCAAGCTGCAGATTGGATAATGAAACCCGAATTAAGTAAAGCGCATTTAGACCAAGAAGAACGCGATTTAGACTATGAGAAAAAAGTACAACTACAACCACATATTGTTTATTTAGCTAATTCCAGTAATGTAAAAGTTGGTGTGACGCGTAAAACACAAGTGCCAACACGTTGGATAGACCAAGGTGCTCACGAAGCTTTAGAAATTGTAGAAGTACCAAACCGTTATTTAGCTGGAATTACAGAAGTTGCGCTTAAAGATTTTGTAGCCGATAAAACCAATTGGCGTACCATGCTTAAAAACGAGATTAAAGATGAAAACCTTACTGAATGGCGCGATAAATTAAAACCACATATTCCAGAAGAAGCATTGCCTTATTTTATAGATAACAATCAAGAAACTCACATTGAATTTCCAGTATTGCAATATCCTGAAAAACCTAAATCTTTAAACTTTGGAAAAACAGCGTATTACAAAGGTGTTTTAAAAGGTATTAAAGGACAGTATTTAATTTTTGAAGACAATACAGTTTGTAATATTAGAAGTAATGAAGGTTTTGTTGTGGAGATTATAGTGGAGTAATTAATGTAATAATAAATTAATGAAACAATTTATCAATTATTTAATCTTATTTGTTTTAATTTTCATGACTTCGTGTAAGAAAAGAACCTATTCTGAATTTTATTCTTACAGAAAAGATGCGCACGAAATATATTTATTAGAAATAAATCGTGTTGAAAAAAAATACGAATTAAATATGTTAATTGAAGGTACAAAAAACAACATTAACATTTTTGGGCTTATAATAACAGCTGATGAATACACAAATAACACGAAATCAAATACAGTTTACTTTCCAGATACAATTTCATTTAATGAAATAAAATTCAGCAATAGTAGAACAAAAAAGGCTCCATTTGATACAAGTATGAATCTATATTTTGATTTAAAAACCAACCAACTAACCCTTTTAGGTGACACACTAAACCCCTTAAATACAGATTATAATGAAAGCTATTTAAATTTAGTTGATTCATTCGTTTAGCACTTGGAGTGGTGATAAAGTAGTTTTTCCAAACTAAAGAACGCAAAAAAACCACGTTACTAATAAAAGTAACGTGGTTATATATTTTGGGACAAAAAAGAATTATATATTCTCTGCGTCTCTTAATCCTTGGATATAAGAAGCTTTTTGTATCTGACGTCTGTTAACTACAGATGGCTTTGTAAAGTATTGCTTATCTCTTAAGTTTTGCATTACTTTTACGTTTCTGTGCTTACGCTTGTAACGTTTTAAAGCTCTCTCGATGTTTTCTCCTTCTTTGATTTCGATTCTTAACATTATAGTAATTTGTATAAGTTTGTAACTATTGTAATTACAACAGATTTAAGCTCTGTTATAATGGTCTGCAAATGTAAGATAATTCTATTTAATTTTTAAAATTATTTTACAAAATATTTTTAATCTCTTAATTTACAGTATCCTTTTTCTTTTTCTTCCCAAATAATCCACCTAAAACATCTTTAACTGGGTTACTTTTAGGCTTAGTACTATCTTTTGGTGTGTTATTATTTCCACCTAAAACACCTCCAAGAATATCTTTTACGGGATTTCCAGAACTTGTTTGCGTGCTATCTGAACTGTTTCCAGAATTGTTCCCGCCTAGAACACCACCTAACAAATCATTTAATTGTTCTGTACCTTGACCTATTAATTTTTGCTTTTGGATTTCTACCAATTGCTTTGTTAAATTAGTAACACCACTTGATAAATCTGTTTTTACAGCTGGCTCCAATAAACTACCCGTAATATTTGCTGTTACAGGAATAGTAATATTATTTACTTTAGGATCGTTTATTTGGCCTATTAAACGGTTTATATCGCTCCCTAGGTACTTTGCTGGTACTTGTAAAACCGCTTGGTAATCCATTTGATTTTGTAAGTTATGTGTTCCTCCTAATTGTATTTTAATATCATTATAAGCTAAGTCAATTGGTTTAACAGATACTTTTCCGTTATCAAAAGTTAATTTAGCCACCACATCTTTTAAATCCAATTTACTTAAATCTAAAAACGACAATTTACTTTCTAATAAACTAACTACTTTTTCATTCTTAGGTTTAAATTCAGTAGTTAATAACTCAGCTAAAGCATTACCAGAAATGGTGCTTAAATCTGGTGTAAAATCGTTTCCTAATTTTCCGTTTAAAGTAATAGTACTATTTAATTTACCTTGTAATAATTTAGCTATTGGCGCTAGCTGTTGCAGTAAATCTAAATCTTTGAAAGATTGTGAAATATCAAAATCTTCAGTGCTTAAATCCATATTAAATGTTGGCGTGTCAGATTTTGTATCTACTAAACCATCCATGGTTAATTTACCATTAAAAACACTAGAGGTAACGTTATTAAGTTGTGCTTTTTCATCTTTAACTACTAATTGTCCTTTAACATCGTTCAATATTAAATTATCATAATAAACAGTTTTAGCATCTGCATTAATAGTTGCATCTAAAAACGCTGGGATTTTTAAGGTTTCTTTTTCTGTTCCTTGATTATTACTTTTCTCGCTAGCATTATCGCCTTCAACCATAAAATCGCTCACTGCAAACGCATTAGATTTTACATTAAAGTTACCTTCTAAATTTTTATCGCTTAATAAAAACCCTAATAGATTGTTTATTGTTCCGGTTGCGTTTAAATCGGTTTTTCCTGTAGTTGCATTAAACTGTTCTAATCTAATTGTTCCTGGATTAAAACTCACATTGGCTTTAGAAATATGTAATGGATTTACAATGTCTTCAGACGAAAACTTAAAGTCTTCAATTGAAACCGTTCCATTGTTTTTTATACGTTGGTAAGCATTAGTTTCAATAGCATTCATATCAAAACTTGTATTAAGCTTTGCTTTTAAAACCCCTGTTAATTCATTATCTAATTCTACAGGATAGGCTTTGGATAGATTTGCTAAGTTTAAAACACCATCTATATTAGCATTAACAGTGGTATTCCCTGTAAGGTTTGTCACTTTTGCAGACGACTTAAATACATCTTTATCTATTTTAAAATTTAGAGTTTGCAGATCTACATAGGTGTCTTGAGCTTTACCTGTTGTGTTTTTTATTGATGTGTTAATCACAATATCTTTTACACCTTTTGGTAAATCGTTATATTTAAATGAGGCATTATTAGAGATAATATTTATATCCAAAGTAGGAATAGTAGTCTCAGTAACATCTCCTTTAACCATTCCAAGAATATTAAAATTCCCTGTTGTATTTACATTTTCTAAATCTTTAGAATAGGCCTTTGGAATTACTGCTAAGAAATCTTTAAATGTAGAACCCGTATTCTTAAACGTTAAATCTATTTTTTGTCCGTTATCTAAAAGCTGAACAAAACCATCGAATTCTAATGGCAATTGATTAACCGTTAAAACATTTTCTTTAAATGTGTATTTGTTTTGTTTTAAATCTAAACCTAAAACCGCATCTAAATCTATACTATTGTTAGTAAGATATTCTGTGTCGCCCATTTTAAAAGTCACGTTGGCATGTGTTTGTGTATCTAATTCCGAAACAGTTTCAGAAAATGTTCCGTTACCTTCATGATTAAAATCTGTGATGTAAACTGCTAATTTTTCTTTTTCATCTATATAAGTAAAAGCGCTGTTTGATAATTTATAATTGTCTAACTGAAATACAAACGGTTCACTTTCTGTTGTAGGACTAGAATCATTTTCTTTAGGCTTAGCAATATCCCAATTTGCAACACCTTGTGTATTTGTTTTTAACGTTATTAAAGCTTCGTCTATATAAATAGCATCTACCTTTATAGGTTCTGAGTTAGTATCTTTAAATAATTCTTTAATAGAAAAATCTAATTCAATGCTTTTAGAATTCACTAATTGCTCACCTTCAAAAGGCGTAAAATTAGTAACCGTTAAGTTATCTATAGTTAGATTAGCTTTTGGAAAACTACTTATAAAACTAAGGCTAACATCTGCAAAATCCACTTTAGCATTTACATTTTGATTAATAAATGTTTTAACCATGCCTTTTATTTTATTTTGAAATATAAATGGACTTGCCACTAATAACAACACTATTATTAGGAAAGATATACCTACTATTTTTAATACTTTTTTCATTTGATTAAGACGTATTTAAAACAAAGGAATTAAATTTAAACCATATAACAACCATCTTTAATATAAGTTTATATATTCTCTAAAACTTAATACGTTTTTAACCTAGCACTTTATAAACATTTAGAATCTACAGAAGTTATTAACAGATACTTTAATTATGCTAATTGGTGGCAATCTTTTTATTAATTTGCACCTAATTATGATTCAAACAAAAATTACATATTTAGCTCTAGGAAGTAATAAAGGCGACAAACTTAGTTACCTACAACAAGCTATTAATCTTGTTTTTGAAACTATAGGAAGCGTTAAACAAATCTCAAAAATCTATAAAACCGAAGCTATTGGTTTTGATGGCGATGATTTTTTTAATATTTGTATTAAAGTTGAAACTCATCTAACTGCTGAAGAATTACTAAAACATACTCAAGCTATTGAGTCTAAAATAGGAAGACAAAAAAGCACTTCTGAAGGTTATGAGTCTAGAGAAATTGATTTAGATATTATTTTATATGAAGATCTTGTTTTCTCTAATCATGATTTAGTCATTCCGCATAAGGAAATGCAAAACAGAAACTTTGTTTTAAAACCTTTAGTAGATATTGCACCAGATGTAAAACATCCTAAACTTAACAAAACTATAATCGAGTTATTAGAGCAATGTGAAGATAATTCTATTCCAGAACCACAAAATATTTGGTTAAAAAACCCAAAGAAATATTACAATTATAACAGCTTTAATTACATAGCTATTGAAGGAAACATAGGCGCAGGAAAAACAAGCTTATCCAATTTAATTGCTAACGATTTTAACGCTAAATTAATTTTAGAACGTTATGCAGATAATGCTTTTCTTCCAAAATTTTACAAAGATAAAGCTAGATATGCATTTACTTTAGAAATGTCTTTTCTTGCAGATAGGTATCAACAAATTACAGATGACTTATCACAATTAGATCTATTTAAAGATTTTATAGTAAGTGATTACGACATCAACAAATCCTTAATTTTCTCTAAAGTTACGCTTCCAGAAGATGAGTTTAACTTATACAGAAAGCTCTTTAATTCTATGTTTAAAGACATTAAAAAGCCTGACACGTATATTTACTTGCACCAAAATACAGAACGCTTACAAGAGAACATTAAAAACAGAGGAAGAGATTACGAACAAAATATAGAAAACAGTTATTTAGAAGACATTAATCATGGTTATTTAGAATTTTTAAAAACACAGAAAGATTTTAATATAAAGATTATAGATATATCTGAACGTGATTTTATTAAAAACAGAACCGATTACATTTGGTTGTTAAGTGAGATTTTTGAGAAAGAAACCCACTAAAAACTATTGACATAAAAAAAGCCTCAAACGAAAGTTTGAGGCTTTTTTATTAGTTAGAAACTAAAGTGTTTTATTGAACTGTTTTAGCTCTATTATCTTCAATTTCTGCAGCATCTTTTAATGCTGTATATAATTTACTTTGTACTGCTCCAAGTTTTTGTGTTCCAACTTGATTAGCAAAAGATTGGTAGTTTGGTAACTCAACCGCTGGAGTAAACCCAGTACGTTTTACCATATAAACACCTTTTTCTCCTTTAATTAATCCAGAAGATTCTCCATCTTTTAATCCAAATGCATATCCTACTACTAATGGCTCTCTTCCCGCTCCACCAATAGTTGGGTTTTTCATGTTAATTGCAGAAGCTGTTTTTACTTGTTGACTTTTTGCAGCTGCAAAATCTTCTAAGCTAGATGCCGATACACCATCCATAATTATTTTTGCTTTTTTCTCTGCTCTTAATTTTGGTAAAACAGTTACAGAAGCTTCTTCTACTGGCATTAAACCAGCTTCGCGCTTTGCAGTAACTTGAACTACAGCATATCCACCAGGAACTGTGTAACGTTTTACATCACCTACTTTAGTGTTTTCTTCAAAAGACCAACGTACAATTGCTCTTTGCGCTCCTAAACCAGGAATACTTTCGTCTAATTCTTTTACTGTTTTCACAGGTTTAACATCATAATTAGCTTCTTTAGCTACATCTGCAAATGTTTTATCTGCTAAATTAACTTCAAAGTTAGAAGCATCTCTAAATACTTTATCAGAAGTTGCTTCAGAAGCTTCAATTTTACGAGCTACAGTTGCTACTTTGTATAATTGAGATTCTCCTTTTTGTCCTTCAACTTCAATAATATGAAATCCAAATACTGTTTTAACAACACCTAAATCACCTTTTTTACCTTCAAAAGTAAAATCTCTAAATTCAGGAACCATTTGGTTATACGGGTACCAATCATATTGTCCACCTTTTTCAACACTTCCTTTATCTGAAGAGTAAGCTGTTACAAATTCTGAGAATTTTGATGTATTAGATTTTAAAACTGTAGTTAAACTATCAGCAAATACTTTTGCTTCTTCTTCTGTTCTAGTTACATCTGCTCCTGCTGCATTAGCACCTTTAAAAGACACTAATATATGACGTGCTTTTACTGAGTCTGGTAATTTAGTTGTAGCAACAACTTTAGATAACTTAAAGTAAGCACCATCTTTGTAAGGTCCATAAATAGATCCAACTGGAGAATTTACTAAAGTATCAGCAGCTACCGCTGGTAATTGCGCTTTAGTTACAAATGAGTTATTATATTTAAAATCGTCTGAATTTTGATTTACAAAAGCTTCAATATCTGTTGTATTTTTTAACCCTAAAACTTTATCTGTTTTCTGAGAATCTTCATTAAACTCTTCTCTATCATTAACTAATTTAGCTAATCCAGCCTTAATGTTGTTTTCATCTTCAACTGAAGGAACCTCATTAAACATTACATATTGTAAATCTGTAGAAGCTTTAACTTCAAATTGCTTAGGGTTTTTAGATACGTAAGCTTTAATTTCTTCTTTAGTAACATTTACTGTACTGTCTACAATAGATGTATATGGTACTTGAACATAACTAATATTAACTTTATCTCCTTCTAATTTATGTGCTAAAGCGCCTTCTGCTAAAGTTGCAGTAGTTCCAGCTTTAACTAAACTAAAGTAATTATCTTGCAAAGCAGAACCAGAAACTTCTTGCTCGTATTGAATCCATTGCTTGTATTGCTCTGCCGATGTTTCTTTAATATTAGCAATATATTCTGTTAATTTAACATCATCAAAAAGACCAGCTTCGTTTTGAAATTCTGGACTAGAAGCTAATGCACCTCTTAATACATCTCTCATTTGTTCTGACTCTACAGAAAGACCTAATTTGTCAAATTCCGCATTCATTACTGCTTTACGAACTTCTGCTTCAAAAACTTGGTTCATTACTTGAGTAGTTGTTGCATTTGGTCCCATTTGACGTTGTTGAAACTCAACCTTCTGCATAAATGCTGTTCTACTAATATCTTTACCGTTAATAGTAGCGACTACATTTTGAGATTTCCCAAATAAGGCATCTTTATTATCTACTAACCCAGATAATATAAACGCAAATAATGCTAATGCGATTACTAAGATTAAAACAACTGTTTTCTGTCTGATTTTATTTAAAATTGCCATTATATATAGTATAATTTATTGAATTATAGTGGGCGAAAATACCATTTAAAACGGAATAATAAAAATTGTTTTACTAAAATAGAAGTGATTTTTTTAGCAAAATGATTTTAAAGGTAAAAATGAAGTTGATTTAAGTAATTTTAAAAGCTATTTTACTATAAAATCAATCTAAATCTAGTACTCTAAGTTCTACTAAATCTATTTTATTATTTGATGCTTCAAGAATCTTAACCCTATACCTTTCTATAGTAACGACATCGCCTTTTTGTGGAATACCTTCGGTTTGCGATACAATTAATCCACCAAGTGTCTCGTAATTTTCTTCTTCTGGAAGATTAAGCTTATAGGTTTCATTTAAATAATCTACTTCCAATCTGGCAGAAAACTGATATAAATCAATTTCAACTTGATCTTCTTTTAAATCTATATTATCGTGTTCATCTTCAATTTCACCAAAAAGCTCTTCAACTATGTCTTCTACAGTCATAATCCCAGAAGTTCCACCATACTCATCTAAAACAACCGCTAAACTTCGTCTCTTTTTAGATAATAGCGCTAATACATCTTTAATTAACATGGTTTCTGGCACCAATTCTATTGGCACTAATATAGAACCTATATTCTTTGGGTTTTTAAACAGCTCAAATAACTGAACATAGCCCAAAATATCGTCTATATTTTCTTTATAAACTAAAACCTTAGAGCAACCTGTATCTATAAACGTTTGTTTTAAATTCTCTACAGAATCGTTAAGTTCTACAGCAATAAGCTCGGTTCTTGGCACCATAACTTCTCTTGCTTTTACTTCTGAAAATTCTAGAGCGTTTTGAAAAATCTGAATTTCGCTATCCACTTCATCATGTTCTTGAACACGTTCCATTTGTTCACTAATGTAATCTCCTAATTCAACTTTTGTAAATACCAACTGAACTTGATCACCTTCGGTTTTAAAGAATTTTTTCAATACTAAATCCGAAATCCAAATCACAAAATCAGAAATAAAAGAAAACAACATATAAAATAGATATGCTGGAAATGCTAAAATTTTCAATAATGAATTAGCATAGATTTGAAAGAATACTTTTGGCAAGAATTCCGCAGTAAATAAGATAACTAATGTTGAAACTATAGTTTGAGTAAATAAACTTAAATCATTAAGGAAATAATTTACAATCGTGTAATTTGATGCTGAAAAGGTTTTGAACCATGCCATTAACAAATCGCCCATAAAAAACCCATAAATAACTAATGCTATATTGTTTCCAATAAGCATTGTTGCAATAAATTTTGAAGGTTTTGCTGTTAATTTTGCTAAAATATTAGCTAAAAATCCGTCTTGTTTTTTTTCAATTTCTATATGTATCTTATTAGAAGACACATAAGCTATTTCCATTCCGGAAAAAAAAGCAGATAACAACAAGCAGATAATTATAATAAATATGACAAGAGTTGTTGACATATTATTTCTTAAACTTCTTATTAAATTTACCTCTAAAAAAGAACATAAATAACGCTAATCCACCTAAAGCTAAAGATGCATAGGCTTGAGTTTCTCCCCAACTTGCAAAAGCATCGTACAAGAATAAAACTGCAAAAACTAAATAAGCGTAATGAAAGTATTTAAAAAATGTCATGATATATATTTAACTATGTAAAGATAGTATTAAAATTTAATCTAATACTGCAAATTGTCCTGTGACGTCTAAAACTTCTACTTTATTAAAGTCCTCGTCTGAATCAAAACCAACACCATTAGTAACGTAATCTTTAGATTTGAATTTTACAGGTTGGTTATTAAAAACCCACTTGTTAGACTTATCGTAATATAATTGGTCTGTAAATAAAGAATCGTTTGTAGCAGTTACAATTATCACGTTACCACGTAAATCTATTAAATCGGTTTTATTATTTACAATAGCATAATCTGAGAAAATGGTATTTTTCTGATTGTCTTCGTAAATATGTAAAGTAACACCTTCAGTAAATTCTGAATAACTGTGTTCTCTATTACTATAATCGTAAACCTTAGGACTTAAAAGATTAGCTTTAACTTTTCCGGAATCTGTAAACTTAAGATTTATACTATCGCCAATTCCAACTGGATCGTATGCTGCAACTCCAATTTGAGAAACACTCTTAAAATCATTTTTACATGAAAAAAACAAAGTCATAGCTAATGCTATGACTAAGTTATTTATAATATGTTTAACGCTTATTTGCATTATAAACTTGGTACAGTTACACTTCTACCAATCCAACATCCAATAGAGATTTTTTGACCTGCATTACCTGCAGAAAATATCTCAGATTTAGTTGGCGCTTTAGCTCTATAACTTGTAGCATAAGCAGCACCTTTTCCTCCAGCTCTATCTGCTTCGTTTGCCGCTAACCAAAATACCGCTCTTTTATTAAAGTTTGTATCTCCACAGTTATTTGCACTACTTGCATACATAGATGCTATATAGATATGAGGCGATTTATCTGATGGATTTAATTTTAAAGCCTTTTCAAAATATTGTCTAGCTTCTCCAAAACGACCTTTTTTCTTTAAACTAGCAGCAATTTTCTTAGCCAACTTAGCTTTCTTTAAAGGATCTGTTTGTAAGTCAAAAGACTCTTTAAAATAGTTCATAGCTTCTGTTACTTTTCCTTTGTTGAATAATATTGTTCCAACAAAATACTTTGTATCTGCAGAAGATTCTGCTGCATCATAAGCTTTTACCAACTTCTCATATAAAGGATCTTCTGTACATTCTTTATGAAACATTTTACTTACTGCTCTTTTTAACCAAACTGCATTTGTACTGTTTGCATCAAAATCTTTAGAGTATAAAGGAATTAAGTTTTCACAGTTTGCTCTAGTACCTAATTCTGTATCTACACTTCCAGATACTTTTTCGAAAGCATCAATATTTGCTTCGTAATTAGCTTTGTATTTTTTGTCTTTAGATGTTAAAGTAGTTCCTGCTTCTTCTTTAGCTACTAATTTGTTTAATTTAACTTGGTAATCTGCAGTAACTGCATCTATTCTTTCTACAACATCATCGTATTTATTAAATAAATCTGTTGCTGGTTTTGCTCCAGAATCAAATAAGCCTACCATTAACTTAAAGTAAACATATAAACTTTTTGCACTATCAAAAGTTGCTGCATCTGCATTATAAGCTGCATCAAACTGATTGTATAAATCTGCATCAGAAATACCTAACAAGTCTTTGTTATCATAATTCAACTGCGCTTCTTTAGCCATATATTCTCCTTTAGGGAATTTACTAGCAAAATGAGTTTGTGCTTCAGCATATAATTTAGCTAAATCTGCAATAAATGCTTTTTTCTCTTCACCAGAAGAATTGTCGATTTTATGCTCTAATATTTTTTCTCCATATTTATATGTACCATAATGGTACTTAGCACAATTAGTTCTCACGTCTTGTAATCCTGGATATGCTGCATCGTACGCTTTTGCTTTTGCAGACTCATACATTAAAGAGAATTTTGTAGCGCAATCATCTTGTGCGTTTACAAAAGTTACACTTAATAATAAAACAAATAATAATGTTGCTTTAAGTCTCATAATAGTAATATTTTTTTTAGTTATATTTTCGTTTTTCAAACCATCTATCATTTAACGATAGACTTAACTGGAATTTCACAAAATTTTCTTGAATTAAATTTTGTTTGGTAGTTCCTCTTTTTCCTAATTCGACACCTAAGTTAGCGTTTGAGAAAAAGTCTTTACCACTTCCTACTGGTAATCCTAAACCAAAAGATATGCCAAACTCTTTTATTGATTGATTATTTACTTTTAAACCTGTTTTTTCAAATCTTATCCCTGTTCTATAAACCACTCTTTTAAAGTAACCTTTGAAAGCGTTGTATTTTGGAACATAGAATCCTCCAAGAGATAATGAACTTGAATTTTCAAATGTTGCATTTGAATAATTATATAATCTATTTGAAAATGCGCTAGTATTTTGAGTGGTATAATCTAGGCCTGCAAACCATTTTCTTGGTTCTCCAATCCCTATTCCTACATTAAATTTAGATGGAAGGATTAAATCTGTTTGATTTAATCCTTTAGATTTTAAATCTGCTTCAATAGTATTTAATTCGTTTTCGTTTCCAAAACTATCAAATGTAAAAGTTGTAAAAGACCTCGTATTGCTTGACCTTAATTTAGACTCTGGACTATAAGTTATAGATGTTTGAAGCTCTAAGTTCTCTGTAACCATTGTAGTGTAATAAGCTCCAAGATTTAAACTAAGACCGTTAAGGTCCGATCTATTATCTTCTCTAGTTTGATAGACTAACAATTCATCATCATTGTTATACTGAAATTCTAATGTTGAATTTTTAATATTTCCAAAATTATAATCGGCAGTTGCACCAATACTTAATTTATCGGTTACTTGATACCCAAATGACAAATATGTTTTATTTACACCACCTTCACCTTTATACCTATGAGATAAATCTCCATTATCATTAGTATTTTCTAATTTATAACCAACAGATGAATATGGAAGTAATCCAAATCCAACCCCTAATTTCCCTAAAGGAATAGAAAATGATAAATAATCAAAAGTAGATGTTGATGATTTATCAGAACCATTGTCTGATTTTAATTTTATATTAGAGTAGCTTCCTCCTACAGAGTATATAATAGGCCTACTTTCTTTATTGTAAACTGCCAAATTCTTCCCACCATAAGATGCAGGATTCTTCAAATTTAAATGAATACTATCATTATAGACCGAAATCCCTCCCATACTTCTATTCTCTACAGTACCTTTAAAGTTTAAACTTCCAATTCCGTAGAATGAGTATGGCGATGCAGAACCTTCCTGTGCATAGGCTTGAGATGCAAATACACACACAAAAACCAGTATAAGTTTTTTAATCATTCCTTTATATTATAATTCAATAAGTAATTCAAACCTTCTAACAAGAAATTTGAATTGGCAAATATGCTACTTTTTAATTGTTTAGACAAAAAATTAGCGTCTCCTCCTGTTAAAATAACTGTTAAATCTTCATATTGAAGTCTATACTGACTAATTACACCTTCAATTTCATTAATAACTCCATTTACAACTCCAGAATGCATACAAGAATTTGTAGAATCACCTAAAAATTGCTTCACAGGTTCTTTTTCTAATAAAGGTAATCCTGTAGTGTAAAAATTCAATGCTTTATACCTCATATTCAATCCAGGTGAAATTGCACCTCCTAAATATTGATTTTTATAATTTATAAAATCGAAAGTAATACATGTACCTGCATCTATAATTAATACATTCTTATTAGAATAATCTTTAATTGAAGCTGCTACTAACGCTAATCTATCTCTACCTAAAGTTTTTGGTGTTTTGTATAAATTATAAAAAGGTAATTTAATTTCGTTAGAAACTTCTAAGACAAAAACATTTTTTTTCAATGCATTAATGACATCTAATGTTAATTCTCCAACGGAAGATAGTACCACTTTATCTATTTTATTATACTTTTTAAATAAATCGTCAAAAGCAATTTTAAAATCTACATAAAGAACAACATCCAAACAAAGCAACGTACCATCCTGAAAAACAGCTAGTTTAACATAAGAATTTCCGGCATCTAAAATTAGATTCATATTTTTTATTATCTAATACAAATATAATAAATCAAAAAAGATAAAAAATGTTTTGGTTATATTAAAATAGCTGTTATATTTGCACTCGCATTTACACAATGGTGCCTTAGCTCAGTTGGTAGAGCAAAGGACTGAAAATCCTTGTGTCCCTGGTTCGATTCCTGGAGGCACCACTATAAAATGTTAAACCTCAATAATTTAATAATTATTGAGGTTTTTTTTATGCTCAAGTTGTTCTAAATCCATCACATAATAAATACACAAGATCAACACAACCAACAACTTAACCTACAAATAATACTTTAAGTATAAAACGAACAACAAAAAACAGGTTATTAATATTGTTCAAACGTAGAATTATATAGTTAAACTACTATTAACTTAAATAAGTTTATCACCTAAAAACACTTAATTAATTAATACTCTTTGATAATTAAACAAAATTAACGAAAACGATATACCGAATACAAAGTCATAATAGAATGGTAATTTGTTAATTTTTATTGCATAATCAAAAAGTATCCTTATATTAGCAAGTGAAAAAATTTAAAATTACTATAAAATGAACAAAATTACTTTAAGTGTATTTGCTGTTTTATTGTTTACAGGTTTCTCTTTTGGACAGTCAAAACAACCTGTAAATAAAAAAAATTCTCAATTAAACAGCTCACCTTTATCAACAAGAGTTTCTAATTTATCTGACCCATATGGGGTTCAATTGAATGAAGAAAATCAAAGATTTTTAAACGAGAATGGTGTTGTAAGATGTTTATCTGAAGAAATGAACAAACAATACAGACTTAACAATCCTAACAGGAAATCTGTTGAAGAATTTGAAGAATGGATTGCACCTCTTGTTGAAGAGCATAAAGCTAGAGTTGCTGAACAAAAAGCAAATGGAACGTTTAGAATGGCTGTTGTTAACATCCCTATCATATTCCATGTAATTTCTGGTGGTGCTGCTGACCCAGCAAATTTAGATGCTTTCTATGTTGATGAACAAATAAGACAATTAAACTTAGATTTTGGTAATTTAGCTGGTGGAGCAAGTGGACCTTGGTCTTCAGTTGCTGCAGATGCACAAATTGTGTTTGTTCCTGCTACAGTAGACCCAAGTGGTAACCCTTTACCTGAACCAGGAATAAATAGAGTTTTTGATTACCCAGGAACACTATCTACTGCAGACTTTGACAACACAATAAAACCTGCAACTAGCTGGGATAGAACAAAATACTGTAACAACTGGACAGGAAACCTAGGAGGTGGACTTTTAGGATACGCACAGTTTCCTGATGGATCTACACTACCTGGAATGCCAGGTTCAGGAGGAGCGCCAAATACAGATGGAGTTGTAAATCTTTATTCATCAATTGGATCTGTAGATAACCCTAATCCTGATGGTGGCGTTTATGCAGCTGGAAGAACTTTGACACACGAAATTGGACACTGGATAGGTTTAAGACATATTTGGGGTGATGGAAATTGTAGTGTTGATGATTTTTGTGCTGATACACCTAATCAAGGTGCATCTAGTGGTGGTTGCCCTAACACTAATGATACTTGTGGTGATCCAGACAGAGATATGGTAGAAAACTTTATGGACTATTCTTTTGATACCTGTATGAATTTATTTACAGCAGACCAAGTTGCAAGAATGGCTGTTGTATTAGCAAATTCACCAGGTAGAACTGAATTACCAAATTCTACAGCAGGAGCAGCTGCTCCTTCTGTAACTTTTGTAAACGCAACTCAAACTGCTTCGGAAGGAACAGATTGTTCATTTACAGACATAACAATAGACTTAGCTATAGGTGCTTTTGCTCCTACGCAAAATGCTGTTGCTACATTATCTGTTAATGGTGGAACTGCAACATCTAGTGATGATTACACACTTTTAACAAATACAGTAACTTTTGCACAAGGTGCAACCGCTAATCAGACTGCAACACTAAGAATATATAACGATGGTTTTGTTGAAGGTGATGAAACTGTAGATCTTACATTTAGTTTAAATGCTAACGGTGGTGATGCAGAAGTTGGAAACAATAATATGACAATTACAATAAACGATGATGATAGTAATATTACACCTCAAATAACTACTAACGTTTTCACTAGCACAAGTGATGATTTAACAGGATGGGGAATTATTGACGTAGATGGTGGTGAAACATGGGGTGTTTTTACTGGTGGAATAAATATTCCTGGGGTCATAGAGCCGGATTTCTTTGGCAGTCAAGCATTAGATAATGATAATGGAACTCCAAACCCGAACGATGACATAGAAACTACTGATGATATTCTTATATCACCTGAATTTACATTTCCAGCTAGCGCAACATCTATTAGTATAGAACATGCCCTATTATCTTTTAATTCCTTACAAAATTATGAGTTGTATTTTTCTAATACATCAAATACGTCTGGAGAAATACTAGCAGGAACACTATTAGCTAGTGGAAATGCAACACTTAACAACGGATCTAATACTCTTGAAACAATAAACCTTACTGGTCCACAAGTAACAGCTTTAGCTGGACAAACAGGGTCATTATCTTTAAGACATCTTATGCCTACAAATGATAATGGTTATTTATTATGGGACACTATAACGGTAACTGCAGTAATAGATACATTTATACAAACAGCTGTAAATGAAAATCTAGCAGGTGAATATAATGTACCACTTAGTGAATCTGGAACAGTTAACGCTAGAAATACTACAGATAATTTTGTTATGGCTTCAATTACTAATAACAATACTTTTGATTATGATTGTGTAACTGTAGCAGTATCAAGATCAGGTAACGGAACTCAAGCATTCAACGGTAGTACTGGAAATAATTTAGTAATGGATAAAACTTTTACAATTACTCCTACAAACACGACAACTACAGGAGACACTACTATAGACTTTTATGTTACTGCTGCTGAAATGACTGGTTTCACATCTGGAACAGGACTTACTAATAACGATTTATTCGCTTACAGAGAAGGTTCTAATGATGTAATTGCTTTAACAACAACTGCTTTTGGTAGTGATTTTAGATTAAGTGGTGATTTTACAGGCTTAGACGGTATATATTATATTGGTGCTGAAGGTGCATTTAAAACAACAGTTTCTCCTAGAGTATTTTTGTCTGGACCAGCATTTTCTGGTGGTTTAATGGCAGATGGATTAAGATCTGGTGGATATATTCCAACTACATCTCCTTATGCAGATTCTAAAACATGTGCAGCTTCTGTATTTAACGTTACTGGAAATAATGCAATTGTTGATTGGGTTTGGGTTGAATTAAGAGATGCTAATACCAACACGACTATATCGGCAAGTACATCTGCCCTATTACAACGTGATGGTGATGTGGTTGATGTAGATGGAACTTCGTCTTTAACTATTGTAGCAACAAGTAAAGATTATTACATAGTTGTTAACCACAGAAACCATTTAGGTGCAATGTCTAATGCTGTTATTACTTTATCTATGACACCAACTGTAGTAGATTTTACAAGCGGACTAACTACTTTTGGTACTAATGCGCAAAAAGATATGGGAACAGGCACAATGGGACTTTGGGCTGGAGATACTAGTGGAAATGGACAGGTTAGATTTTTAGGACCTGGTAATGACACTAATTCATTAAAAACAACAATCACAAGTGACCTAAGTAATACGTCTGGTAGTTTGTCATTCCCGGTAAATGGCTATAATAATGCAGATATAAACTTAAATGGTCAAGCTAGATTTTTAGGACCTGGTAATGATACTAATTCACTTAAAAATGCTATTTTAGCAAATCCAAACAATACAGGAGCTTCATTAAGTTTTCCTATAACTCAACAATTACCTTAAAAAAAAAAAAACATGAAACAATTTTACAGCTTAATTACCTTACTATTTGTATCACTTTTTTCAAGTGCTCAGAATTTTGAATACAGTATCCAATACATTGGATTAAATGGTGGAACTGATGATTATCAAGCAGCTATTTATTTAACTCCAGATTTTAATGGTACTGGTGAATTATCAGATGCTTTTGTTACATTATCAGTGCCAGCAGGTGCTACAGTTGGAAACTTTACTACTGTTGCAGACCCTAATGCAAGTGGGGCAATCCCAGCAGGTCAATACAATGCAAACACAACTGCCGTACCTGGATCAGTAGTCGTTGAACGCGATCCATTTTCTGGAGGAGTTAATCCAACACACACATTTGTAGCAGGAACACCTATAGAATTATTTAGATTTGACGTACAATTAGATCCTAACCCTACGTCTGGAACTGTTACCATTTTAACAGATGGAGATGCTAATTACGATAGTGTAACCTATCCTAATTATGTGTTTGATGCAACTTCTTTCACTTATTATCAAGATGATGGTGTAGCAGGAAACTTATCTAATGGAACTAATGATAATATAAATTTTGCTACATTAAGCACACAAAATAACTCACTTAATGAATTAGCAATTTATCCTAACCCAGTAAAAAATGTATTAAACATTAAAGGTTTAGATAATACAGTTAAAAGTGCTACTATTTTTAATGTAACAGGTCAAAAAGTAATTTCGCAAACAACTAATTTAAACACAATAAATACATCGGCATTAACTCCTGGTATTTATTTCTTAAATTTAGAAACTGAAAATACTACAAAAACAGTTAAGCTGATAAAGCAGTAATAAAACGCTTAATATCCTATTTTAAAACACCTGTATTTTTACAGGTGTTTTTTTGTTTTACAAAAAAAAACACAATCCACTTTCATTTAATAAAAAATACTAATAGTAAAAAACTGATAAATTGCTAAGACTAAAAAGCAGATAAATAGGTTTTAACGTATAACAAAAAAGGTCAATTCGTTTAGACATTATGAAATTTATAAAAAATACAGACATAAAACGCTTTAAACAACATTAATTGAGTTAAAAAACACTCATAAATAAAAAAAAATCAATAATAGGTTTTACATTGATGTACAAAAAGATTATTTTTAGACTAAATAATTTAAAAGTTTTACTAAAAATGAAAAAAACTACATTCTACAAACAAATTGCTTGTTATTTATTTCTATTCCTTCCAACATTAATACTTGCACAAAATAATTTAAAACTTCAAAGCATAAGTAAAACTTCAAATAATAAATCGAATACATTAAAGACTAAAAAACTTTCCAAAACAGAATCATTAGAATTTATATTAAATTTATTAAAATCAGGTGAAGACAAAGATTTTATTACCACGTCTGAGCACGTAAGTTCTATTAGTAATATAAATCACAAGTATATTAGGCAAGCAATAAATGGAATTGAGGTAATGGGAACTGAATCAAGTGTACATCATGACCAAAATGGAAAACTTGTTAAATCTAACATTAAGTTTGTAAAAAACATAGAGAAATTAGTAAAAACTAAATCTACAAATCTAAGTCCTGAGCAAGCCATAACAATCATATCTCAAAAAATGGGCTATGGCACTCCTGTAAATTTACGTCAAACAAAAAAAGAAAATGCTAGTTATGTAACAACCACAGATTATCAAAAGAAAACAAGTTATTATACAAAAGCAAATATTTCTTCAGATTTAATACCTTTTAAAAAATTATATTTCTACAATGAATTAGACAGCGTTTATATAGCCTATGAGTTTTCAATAAAAGATATAAACTCTTCAGATTGGTATAATTTTACTGTAGATGCAAATACAGGAGAAATATTAAACAAATATAATTTAATGTTATCATGTAATATAATTGGAGAACACACACATGATAACCACAAAAAAAAGAACAGTAATATATTAGGAGACTTAGTAGACCAACCACAACCAGAAGTAGTAAATCCTGCATTAGTTGGTGGTGGTTCCTATAATGTTTACCCAATGCCTATTGAAAGCCCAGGACATGGAAATAGATCTATAATAAATGATCCCGCAAATGCTGTAGCATCGCCATATGGTTGGCATGATGTTAATGGCGCAGCTGGAGCAGAATACACATACACAAGAGGTAATAATACAGAAGCCTATGACGATGATAATGGCACCAATGCAGCTAGTAATCAAAATGATTATGCAGAAGGCGGTGCTAGTTTAATCTTTGATTTTCCGGTTAACACAACTTACACAAATGGTAATCAATCTGAAGATGCTGCAGTAACAAATACTTTTTTTTGGGCAAATATAATACACGATGTTACTTACTTATATGGATTTGATGAAGCTTCAGGAAACTTTCAAGAAAACAACTATGGAAATGGTGGTGCTGGCGGTGATGGCGTAAATTCTGAAATTCAAGATGGCTCAGGAACTTGCAACGCAAACTTTGGAACTCCTGCGGATGGACAAAACCCTAGAATGCAGATGTTTGTTTGTAATACTAGAGATGGAGATTTTGACAACGTTGTTATAGTTCACGAATATACACATGGAATCTCAACAAGACTTACTGGTGGTGCTGCAAACTCAGGCTGTCTTCAAGGTAATGAACAGATGGGTGAAGGCTGGGGAGATTTTCTAGGATTAATGATGACAATAGAACCTGGTGATCAAGGCACAGACCAAAGAGGGATCGGAACTTGGTTAGTAGGGCAAGGACCAAATGGACCAGGTATTAGACCACAACCATATAGTACAACTAACACACAAACTTATGCTGATATTGGAACTGCAGCTGTGCCTCATGGTGTAGGATCAGTATGGTCTTCAATTTTATGGAAATTAAATTGGGCATTAATTGGTGTTCATGGATATGATGCAGATATTTATAACGGAACTGGAGGAAACAATATTTGTTTAGCTTTAGTTATGGAAGGAATGAAATTGCAAGGCTGTAATCCAGGATTTGTTGATGGTAGAGATGCAATTTTAGCTGCAGACCAAGCAATGAATGGCGGAGCTAATGCAGATACCATTTGGCAAGTTTTTGCAGATGCAGGACTAGGAGTTAATGCAGACCAAGGATCATCTAATAGTAATACAGATGGAACAACTGATAATACTGTACCACCTCCAGCAACTCCAACAGTAACTTTTGCTAACCCTACAAGTTCTCAATTAGAAGGATCTAACTGTGATTTTACAGATATTATTATACCTGTTAACATTGGAGTTGGACCATCCACAAACACGGTAGCTAATTTCACTATTAACAGCGGAACCGCTAATGCTTCAGATTATCAATTAATTAATAATAGTGTAACTTTTTCACAAGGAGCAACAGCTGCTCAAAATATTACACTACGCGTTTTTAACGATAATTTTGTTGAAGGTGACGAAAACTTAGAAATCACATTTACTATTAATAATAATAACGGTGATGCTAATACAGGAAACACATCACATATTGTAACAATTTTTGATGATGACATTATTACTACTGCAACTCAAAATCTAAATATTTATTCTGAAAATTTTGATCCATTAGTAAACAATATTAACTCAGAAGATTTGGATGGCGATGGAAATGAATGGAACCTAAGTGATGAAATAACGTTAGGTGAAAACAATAACACAATTGGTTTTGATGGTCAATTTGCAGTTTCAAGATCTTGGATTCCTGATAATGGCGGAACAGCTTTAAGCCCAAATAATGTATTAATGTCCGCAGATCCAATTAATATTCCTGCAAATGCAACAAGCGCAACGTTATCATTTGTTTCAGGAACTGTTCAAGTTGCACCTTGGGATAAGGAAACATATTCAGTTTATATATCTACAAGTTCAGACCCAAATACTATTATTTCTACAGCTTCCCTTTTAGATGAAACTTTAGATTACCCTAATGGAGGTTTTTCTACTAGAACGGCAAACTTAACACCATATATAGGTCAAAACATTTATTATGCTTTTAGACATTATAATACAAACGACATGAATACATTAATTATTGATGATATTTCTATAGACATAGTTAAAAATACAGAAGTTCAAACAACGATTAATGAATCTATTTCAAATGCCATTATAAATCTACCCTCTAATGGAATAGTATACGGAACCGATACGGTTTCTAATAATGCAATTTTAGATATAACAAACAACAACACTTTTAATTATGGATGTTTAGACATCTCTGTAAACAGAGAAGGAAACTCAACACAATCATACAATGGAAGCACAGGCAATAATTTAGTTATAGATAAAACGTTTAAAATTACTTCTACAAATACAGCTACAAATGAAGACACAACAATAGACTTTTATTTGACTGCTTCAGAAATGAATGGATTTACCTCTACAACAGGACTAACTTCAAATGACTTATATGCATATAGAGAAGGATCTGGTGATGTTGTAGCATTAACTACTTCAGTTTTTGGATCTAATTATAAATTAAGCGGTGATTTTACAGGCTTAAATGGAACGTACTACTTAGGTGCAGAAGGTGCTTTTAAAACAACAATCTCTCCAAGAGTATATTTATCTGGACCAACATTTTCTGGAGGATTAATGGCAGATGGATTAAGATCTGGTGGATATATCCCTACAACATCTCCGTATGCTGATTCAAAAACATGTAATGCTTCGGTATTTAACACTACTGGAAATGATGCTATTGTGGATTGGGTTTGGGTTGAATTAAGAGACGCTACTACAAATTCAACTATATCCGCTAGCACATCAGCGTTATTACAAAGAGATGGAGATATAGTTGATGTAGATGGAACCTCTCCATTAACTATTACAGCAACAAGTAAAGATTATTATGTTGTTATAAACCACAGAAACCATTTAGGGGCAATGTCTAACGCTGTTGTTACATTATCTATGACACCAACAGTAGTAGATTTCACTAACGGATTAGCAACCTTTGGAACTAATGCTCAAAAAGATATAGGTTCTGGAACAATGGGGCTTTGGGCTGGAGACACTAGCGGAAATGGTCAAATTAGATTTTTAGGACCTGGTAATGATACTAACTCTTTAAAATCTACAATTACGAACGACTCCTCTAATACATCTGGTAGCTTATCATTTCCTGTAAACGGATATACTAATGCAGACATAAACTTAAATGGTCAAGCTAGATTTTTAGGACCTGGTAATGATACTAATGTTCTAAAAAACACAATTTTAGCAAATCCAAGCAACACAGGTAATTCATTAAGTTTCCCAATAACTCAACAATTACCTTAAAATTATTTTTTTCTAATTTAAAAAACGTCTATAAAATTTTATAGACGTTTTTTTTGCTTAAAAATTATACCTAATTTGCATTATACATTACTAAGAACCTATTAAAATGAGCAATTACTACGACGATAAAGATTTAAGAAAATTTGGAAAAATAACAGAATGGAATGAAACCCTTGGAAACAAGTTTTTTGATTATTATAGCGAAGTGTTTAAAGATGGAGCTCTAACCGCTAGAGAAAAATCTTTAATCGCATTAGCTGTTGCACATACAGAACAGTGTCCTTACTGCATAGATGCCTATACTAAAGATGGATTACAACGCGCAATTACAAAAGAAGAAATGATGGAAGCTATACACGTTGGAGCAGCTATAAAAAGTGGCGCTACACTAGTACATGGCGTACAAATGATGAATAAGGTAAATAAACTAGATCTTTAAAAACTATTTTTATCTTTTTTTCGTAAGTATTAAGAATTAAAACGACAAAACAAGCTAGTTACTTTATTTATGGCACAAACTTCATTACAAAAAAGACATAGCGACTTAGCACAATCCAATAGACAACTAGAAATTTTATCTGGTGGAATCTTTGAGAATGGTGAATTAGAGACTTTTAAATCTAAAATTTCTAAAACAAACCAGTTCCCGTTAAAAGCTAAAAAACTTGAAATACTTCAAATAAATGTAGGTTACATGTGTAACCAAGTTTGCGAACATTGCCATGTAGATGCTGGTCCAGACAGAAAGGAAATAATGACTAAAGACACCATGTTAGAATGCATTGAAGTTATTAAAAAAACTGGTGCTCATACTTTAGATTTAACTGGTGGCGCACCAGAAATGAACCCTAATTTTAGATGGTTTGTAGAAGAAGCATCAAAAGCTGGTGTAAAGGATTTTATTGTGCGTTCTAATCTAACCATAATTAGAGCTAACAAAAAGCATTATGATTTACCAGATTTTTTCAAAAAACATAATGTTCACGTCATTAGTTCTATGCCACATTGGACCCGTGGAAAAACAGATAAGCAACGTGGCGATGGTGTTTTTGACAAATCAATTAAAGCCTTACAAGAATTAAATGAACGTGGTTATGGCATGCCAGATAGCAATTTACGGTTAGACTTAGTTTATAATCCATCGGGAGCATTTTTACCTGGAGACCAAACCTCTATGGAAAAAGACTTTAAAAAAGGCTTAATGGAAGATTTTGGTATTCAATTTCATAATTTGTTTGCTATTACAAATTTACCAATTGCACGATTTTTAGATTATTTAATTGCTTCAGAAAATTATGAAGATTACATGTATGCTTTAGTAGATGCTTATAATCCTGTAGCTGTTAAAAACGTAATGTGTACCAACACATTATCTGTTAGTTGGGATGGTTATTTATTTGATTGCGATTTTAATCAAATGTTAGAATTACCTGTAAATAGTAAAGCTAAACATATTAGCCAATACAACGAAGAATTATTAGAAGGTAGAAACATTGTAATTTCGCAACACTGCTATGGTTGTACCGCAGGAGCAGGAAGTAGTTGCCAAGGAACTGTAGCTTAAATTTAAAAAATGCAAAATTTATACTTTATCATAACGCTTATGTTTGTCCAAATATCTTTTGGACAAAACAACTTAGAACAGCTATTAAAAAAGTATAACGATAATAGCATTCCATATATTTCTGTAGAAGAACTTTCAATGCCAACAACAAACGTAATTTTGTTAGATGCTCGTGAAATTGAAGAATATCAAATGAGCCATTTAAAAGACGCAATTTATGTTGGGTACACTAATTTTAAAATTGAAAACGTTACCTCAAAACTTAAAAATAAAAATCAAGCTATTGTAGTTTATTGCTCACTTGGAATTAGAAGCGAAACTATTGCCAAAAAATTAAAATCTGCTGGTTATACTAATGTAAAAAATCTTTACGGAGGGATTTTTGAATGGAAAAATAGAAGTTTTGACATATATAAAAATACAGGTACAAAAACCGATAGTATCCATACGTTCTCTAAGAGCTGGAGTAAATGGTCAAAAAAAGGTATTAAATATTATCCTAAACAATGGTTTTAATGAATAAGAATGCTCTTATTATTTTTACAAGAAACCCTGAGTTAGGAAAATGCAAAACACGCTTAGCTAAAACTATTGGTGATGAGGCTGCGTTAGAAGTTTATAAATTCTTGTTACAACATACCGCTAATATTTCAAAACAAATAGAAACAAATAGATATGTATTTTATTCTGTTAAAATTCATGATAACGATATTTGGGATACGGATTCCTTCAATAAAAAACTTCAAAAAGGAGAAAATTTAGGTGAACGCATGGAAAACGCTTTTACAGAACTGTTTAATCTTGGATATGAAAAAGCAGTTATTATTGGTAGCGACTTGTACGATTTAGAAACAAGATATATAGAAGAAGCCTATCAAAAATTAGATTCGCATGACGCTGTTATGGGTCCTGCACTAGATGGTGGATACTATTTATTTGGAATGAAAACATTGCTTCCTAATGTATTTAAAGATAAAAATTGGGGCACTGAAACCGTTTTTAATGACACCACAAAAAACCTTAAAGATTATAACATTCATTTAACAAAAGCTTTAAATGATATTGATACTTTTGAAGATATTAAACCATACAAAGCTCTAGAACATTTTTACAAATGAAAAAACGCATAGAAGAAACCGCAAAATATTTAAAAGAAAAAGGATTTGAATCTCCAGAGATTGGGGTTATTTTAGGAACAGGTTTAGGCCAGTTTCCAAAAGAGCTTAACATATTGCATGAAGTAAGTTACAATCATATTCCAAACTTCCCTACAGCAACAGTAGAGTTTCACAAAGGAAAACTAATTTACGGAACTCTAGAAGATAAAACCGTAATTGTAATGCAAGGTCGTTTTCATTTATATGAAGGCTATACTTTACAAGATGTAACATATCCTGTTCGTGTAATGGCAGAATTAGGAATAAAAACGCTACTAGTTTCTAACGCTTCAGGAGCCATTAATTTGAATTTTAGAAAAGGCGAATTAATGCTAATTGACGACCACATAAACTTACAAGGAAATTCTCCATTAGCCTTTAAAGGAGTTGAGGAATTTGGTGAGCGTTTTGCGGATATGAGTCAGCCATATAGTAAAGATTTAAATACAAAATTTAAGAGCATTGCCAAAACAAGCAATATTAATTTACATGAAGGTGTATACGCAAGCGTATTTGGTCCACAATTAGAAACGCGTGCAGAGTACAAAATGCTAAAAATTATTGGTGCAGACGCAGTTGGAATGAGTACAGTTCCAGAAATTATTGTAGCCAATCAATTAAATCTAAATGTTGCAGCTATTTCAGTTTTAACAGATGAATGTAATCCAGACGATTTAAAACCTGTAGATATTGCCGAGATTATTGCTATGGCGGAAAAAGCAGAACCAGAAATGATTACCCTTTTTAAAGAAATTATTAAAAGCATATAAATTAGTTTTCAGTTAGCAGTTTCAGTCGCAGTATTTAGTTGGCAATCAAAACCACTGCAAGTAGAAGATTAGAACCTTCTCCACATCTTAGCGACTTTGCAAGAAACTATACAGAAAGAAAATAAACATCATTAAAGTCCGCTTTGCGCCTTAGAGCGTCTTCGCGAGAGAGAAATCAAAGAAAGCTAATTAGAGTCTGCTTTTGTGTCTCTGCGAGAGATAGACATAAACTAATTAATCTTTGCAACTTTGTGACTTAGTGAGAAACATTAAAAACTATAAAACATGAGTTATTTAGACGAAACACACAACGTATATAAAGAAGCAGCATTAACACCAGATGTAGGCTTATGCTGTACTACAAATCCAATTTGGGAATTACCAGGATTAAAAATCCCCAAAATAATGCAAGAAATGAATTATGGTTGTGGCTCTACAGTACATGCCAGAGATTTATCTAACAATCCAAAAATGCTATATGTTGGTGTTGGTGGCGGAATGGAATTATTACAATTCTCTTACTTTAACCGAACAAAAGGCGGTGTTATTGGTGTAGATGTGGTAGATGAAATGCTAGAAGCATCACGCAAAAACTTTAAAGTTGCAGAGGAACAAAACGAATGGTTTAAAAGTGAATTTGTAGACCTAGTAAAAGGCGATGCTTTAAACTTAAACGTTCCAGACAACTCAATAGATGTTGCAGCGCAAAACTGTTTATTCAATATTTTTAAAGCTGAAGATTTAAAGAAAGCTATTGAGGAAATGTACCGTGTATTAAAACCACATGGGAAATTAGTAATGAGCGATCCAACTTGTGAGCAACCAATGAATGATACATTACGTAACGACGATAGATTACGCGCCTTATGTTTATCTGGTAGTTTACCTATTGCAGAATACGTTAAAGCATTAACAGATGCTGGTTTTGGAACCATAGAAATTAGAGCTAGAAAACCTTACCGTATTCTAGACCCTAAAAATTATCCTACAGACGAATTAATTTACATAGAATCTATTGAAGTTGCTGCTATTAAAGATCCAATGCCAAAAGATGGACCTTGTATTTTTACGGGGAAAGCTGCAATTTATTATGGCGATGAAGATTATTTTGATGATAAATTAGGACATATTTTACTAAAAAATCAACCATTAGCCATTTGCGATAAAACCGCACAAGCGCTAAAAGATTTGAACAGAGACGATATTTACTTTAGCGAAAGCACTTACCATTATGATGGTGGCGGATGCTGTTAATTTAAAAATGACTCAAAACATAAACGCACAGTATCTTGTGCGTTTTCTTTTTTAAAGTAAGTTTTAAATCGTAAATTAGACTTAAGTAAAAAACAAAAATGAACAGCATTTTAGAAACCATATTAAAGTCTTATTCAGGTTATTGGAATTATCTTAAAAATCAGATGCTTTTTCAATCTAATTGGGAGAACTTCTTTTATGGATTAATTATAATATCTGTAGTTGTATTTTTACTAGAACTAGCTTTTCCTTGGCGAAAAAATCAGCCTGTTTTTAGAAAAGACTTCTGGTTAGACACATTCTATATGTTTTTTAACTTCTTTATTTTAAATTTAATTATTCTTATTGCTTTATCTAACGCTACAGCTCAAGTACTAGATGTTATTTTAAATCAATTTGGAGTTAGTTTAAATACATTTCAAATTTTTAATATTTCAGAATTACCAAAAATTTGGAGTTTATTTATCTTCTTCTTAGTTAGCGATTTTGTACAGTGGTGTACTCATAACTTATTACATCGCATCCCATTTTTATGGAATTTCCACAAAGTACATCATAGTGTCAAACAAATGGGGTTTGCAGCACATTTACGTTACCATTGGATGGAGCCTGTATTATATAAAAGTATGCTATACATTCCCATTGCAGTTATTGGTGGATTTACAGCAAAAGACGTCGCTATTGTACATTTTATAACCATTACCATTGGACACTTAAACCACGCCAATTTAGGTTGGGATTATGGTATTTTAAAATATATTTTTAATAATCCTAAAATGCACATTTGGCATCATGCTAAAGAGTTACCAAAACACTTACCTAAAGGGATGAATTTTGGAATTACACTTAGTCTTTGGGATTATTTGTTTAAAACCAACTACGTGCCTTATAATGGTAAAGACATAGAGTTAGGCTTCCCCAACGATCAAGAATTTCCACAAGATTTTATTGGTCAAGAATTATATCCATTAAGTTTTAAAAATAAATCGGCTAAAGACTAAACTTACTTATTTTTCGTAAGTATAAACAATCATAACCGACCTATTAAAAAACAACAATTCATGAAATATTTACTTATTATTATATTAACACTAAGCATAACTTGTTGTTCTTCAACCAAAAAACTTCCTATAAAAAAAATAGACACTAAAACTCTAAAAACTGTATCTAATCCAAATCCCATTACACAAATAGATACTTTATTAAATACTACTAAAATAGAATCTTCCCAAATAAAATTACCACCAAAACCTCCAAAAGAATTAGAAACAAAGACTATTAATCATAATAGATGGAATAAGCTATTACAACAAAACGTTAGTGAATCTGGGCAGGTTAATTACCAAAAAATTAAAGCCAACAAACAAGAATTAGATATTTATATTGATTATTTAAGTCATAATAGCCCAAATAACAATTGGTCTAATCAAGAAAAATTAGCTTACTGGATAAATGCATATAACGCTCTAACCATAGATTTAATTCTAAGAAATCAACCTTTAAAAAGCATTAAAGATATTAAAAACCCATGGGACCAACGCTTATGGAAATTAGGTAATAAATGGTATACTTTAAATGATATTGAACATAGTATATTAAGAAAAATGAATGAACCTAGAATTCATTTTGCAATAGTATGCGCCTCTTATTCTTGTCCAAAATTACTAAACAAAGCCTTTACGGCATCTAATTTAGAAACAGAACTCACTAAAGCAACAAAAACCTTTTTAAAAGACAACAATAGAAATACTATTACAGCAAACAGTATAGAACTATCTAGAATTTTTAAATGGTTTTCAAAAGATTTTAAATCTAATGGGACACTTATAAATTTTATAAATTTATATTCAGAAACTAAAATCTCTAATCGCGCTAAAATTAGTTACAAAGATTATAATTGGAACCTAAACAATTAAATTATTTAGAGTAATAAAACCTGTTATGATTAGCATAATAATACCCGTTTTAAATGAAGCTAAGATCGTTAGTGATTTAATAAATCATCTAATAGATCATGCTGCTATAGAAAATATTTCGGAAATTATTATTGTTGATGGTGGCAGTACTGATGAAACACAAAACATTGTAACATCTATTATTTCTGATATTAAAAAATCGAACCCAAACAATTCATTTATAAAACTAATTCCTTCGGGAAAAGGAAGAGCAAAACAAATGAATCTTGGTGCTAAAAATGCAAAAGGCGATGTACTTTATTTCCTTCATGCAGATTCTTTTCCACCAAACAGATACGATGCTTTAATACTCCAAGAATACCATAACAACAATTTAGCAGGTTGTTTTAGATTACGTTTTGACAATAACCATTGGTGGCTTAGATTGGCTAGTTGGTTAACCAAATTCTCTTGGCGTGCTTGCAGAGGTGGCGACCAAAGTCAGTTTATTTGTAAAAACTTATTTAACGATATTGGTGGTTTTGACGAAAGCTATGTTATTTACGAAGACAACGTACTAATTAACGAATTGTACGCAAGAAATGAGTTTGTGGTCATTCAAAGCGATATAAAAACATCGGCTAGATTGTACGAAAGACATGGCGTTTGGAAATTACAGTATCACTTTTGGACCATTTACGTCAAAAAATGGTTTGGTGCAGATGCAAATGAGTTACTTGCTTATTATAAAAAGCACATTGCGTAACAATCTCACTTAATTAAACTAAATTCGTTTAAAGCCTTACACCAATCTTTAAATGAAATATCTTTTTATAACCCTACTTTTTATATTATGCGCTTGTGGTTCAGATAAAAAAGAACCGCAACAACTATTAGAAGAAGGCGAACAATTGGAACAAATAGAACCAATTTTAGAACCTATTGAATTAGTTACGCCTAAAGCCGAATTTAACCTTATAGACGAAGCTCTAGAACAACTTGGACTTAACAAAGACCAATATAAAACTGAATTAGTCGCGTCTAAACCATTTCCAAACCGACCAGAAGAAACTATTATCGTTATCCCAGAAATAGCAGATACTGATGATGATGATGATACTTTTTTTACATACCACAGTCATATTTTAATTGTAGATTCTAGCACAGGAAAAATAAAATACCGTTTTTACGAAAGCGACCAAACCAACCAATGGTTATCAGATGCTTTAAAGTTTGCATCTATAAAAATAGATACTGCGCCATATAAACTTTCAGAAAACAAGCGCGCTTTTGGAGTTCGAATTAATTTTTATAACTCGTCTCAGCCAAATCCATATAATAAAGAAACCATTTCTTTATTTGTAAAAGATGGCAAAACGCTTAAAAAGGTTTTAAACCATTTCACTATTCAGCTTTTTAATGGCGAAACAGATACAACGTGTTATGCTGAATTCACTAAACAAGAAAAGGTGTTAATTATCAAAGAAGAAAAAAGCAATAACTATTTTAATATTCTGGTAAAAAACAAGATTAGCGCCATTTTTAGAGATGAAGATACTAATGGCGAATGTCAAGAAAACATAAATATAACTACAGAAACCAAAACCCTAAAATTTAATGGCCAACACTATGAGTAAAACAGACAATGACCAAAATATTTGTTTGGCATGTGGTTTATGTTGTGATGGAACTTTAATTGGTTTTGTAGAACTTGAAGATAAAGAGGTAACGCGTTTAAAAAGCACTATGCCTATTGAAGAAGTTGCAGGTAATGGCTTTTTCTTACATCCGTGTAGTAAATTCTGTAACGGCTGTAAAATCTATGAAGACCGACCAAAAAAATGCGACGAGTTTAAATGCGGACTTTTAAATGCAGTAACTCAAAAAGAATTGGATTTCAATACAGCTCTAGAAGCTATAGCTGAAGTTAAAGAACGAAAAGCTACTATTCAAGATAAACTAACGCAATTAGATTTAAAACTGAAGTCTGAGTCGTTTTATTTCAAAACGGTTGAAGTCAAAAAAGTCTTACAAAAATTAAAATCTGAAGACAATGCATTAGCTTTACATTTCGAATTAATATTAGACCTTGAAGCTATGGACAGCATACTTTTAAGTAAATTTAATATTACTTTAGATTAAATTATTTTAGCAAAAACAACAAATTACACATGGAAATATTAGATTGGATACAGAATTGGTTTATAGAAAACTGCGATGGTGATTGGGAACACGGCACAGGAATTCAAATAATAACCTTAGATAATCCAGGTTGGGAAATAGAAATAGACATTTCTAAAACCTCTATTGCTAATCTTGAAGTACCAATGGTTTTAAACGAAATTAGCAAAAACGACTGGTATGGTGTTAAAATTGAAGAAAGTAAATTCTACGCTTCTGGAGATTCTAGTAAACTAGTGTTTTTACTAGACATGTTTAAGCAAATGATTGATAAGATTGAGAGTTAATGTTTAATAAAATTATACATGTAAAAGCCAATACATAACAAAAGGGTTTGTTGGTTTTTTAATAATATGGAGTCATAATAAATATGTCTTAATTAAGACTTTTGTTTAAAGTTCCCCATTTTTTAATTTCAGAGATTAAGTGCTTCAGACTTCTCCCAGCATCAGTCAAACTATATTCAACTTTTGGCGGAATTTCAGCGTAAATTTTTCGTTCAACAAGTTTGTGCTCTTCCAAGTGTCTTAATTCTTTTACAAGCATTCGTGACGTTATCCCTTCAATTCGATTTTCTAATTCCTTAAATCGTAAAGTCCCACCATTTTGTAAATGCGAAATAATCGGTTAAAGTCGCATCAGAAAAATTAGGAAAAAATGCTATTGGACTTGTTTGTGACGTTTCAAATATTGAAACAATAAAATCTCTTCCCACAATGTTAAATACAAACAACATAGAAAAAATAGATGTATTATTCTATAATGCTGGTGTTGGCCAATATACTCCAGTAGCTGAAATGTCAGAAGAAATGTTTGATGCTAATATGGATATTAATTTCAAAGGTGCTTTTTTCACGGTACAGAGTCTAATTCCAATGTTAAATGAAAGCGCCTCTATTGTATTTAATGCATCTGCTTTAGCTAATGTAAGTATGCCAGGTAATGGTGCTTATGGCGCTTCAAAAGCATCATTAGTTATACTTGGTAAAACATTGGCTTTAGAATTAGCAGATAAAAAGATTAGAACAAATACAATTAGTCCAGGGAATATAAATACCCCTATTTACAGTAAATTAGGTCTTACAGAAGAACAACTTCAGGGTTTTGCTGAAAATTTCATTTCTAAAATCCCATTATCTCGATTTGGGGATGCAGAAGAAATTGCTAAAATTGCCTTATTTTTAGCAAGTGATGATAGCACTTTTATTACAGGTTCGGAAATAGTTGCTGTTGGAGGATACTCTGCGCAATAAAAGAAATCTCATTATAAAAGTAACTCTGTAAATAAGAACTCACTAAAATAATAGCAGTTAAGAGCTAAGCGTAAAACTTAGAGTTTTTCTGCTATCTTTATTTAATCGCGAAAAGAAATAACACTTTTAATTATAACCACTAACCAAACCACCTAAAAATACTGCCCAATTCCAAAGACTAAACCTTGAGCATCGTTTTCTGTAATTCCAAAACCGTAGTCTATTCTAAAAATGGCGTTGTAAATACTTTTATGCATAAAGCGCAAGCCTAAACCTGGATTTACTCTAATATTATCGGCTTTACCAAAATCTTTGATTTCGCCACCTGGATTTCGCCACGTTCCTGCATCTATAAAAGCATTTCCTTGCAATACAAACCAGCCTTTTTCTAAAAGTGTATGTCTGTATTCAGAGTTTAAAACAACTGCACCTGTACCTCTATCTATAGTGTTTCCTACACCACGAATATTTAAATTATTATCTACTGCAAACGGTGAAAATGGCGATTCTATATTACTGGATAAACCAAAACGTATTCTATTTGCCCAGTTTCCTTTGGCACCAATACGTTTAAAATACATAATGTCATTCCAACCAATTAAAAACTCAGGTAAATCGGTATTACCAATAACACCAACAGATTGCCCATTAAACACGTTTCTAAACCCTGAAACATATTGGTAATCGTAATCTAAATTATTATACTCATAAATAAATTTAACGGCATGTTTATCTACTTTTAATTGCTGTGGCACACTAGAACTAGTTGCGCCTTTTATATAACTGTAATCTTCTGTAAACAAATTAGCACCAAACTCTACTCTATGTTTAAAATTAAACTCATAAAGCCCTAAAACCTCAACAGATTTATTTCTATAATTATAATCTGCAATTGCATTATCAAAAAACACAGGTTCTTGTGTATTTAAATCTTGAAAATTAATAGCTAATCCAACTTTTCTTGAAAACAAATATGGCGCTCTAAAATTTACACCATAACTACTAAACACATCTTTTTGATAGAAACCACCAAGAATCATGTTTCGTCCTAAAAAATTAAACTCGTATAAGCCTAATCGGTAGGCAAATTCATCATCATTAGACGTGTACACATTTACAGATGGAATTATGGTAAAATTCTCTTCAATATTATAAAACACATTATAATTGTTATCATGAGAATAAAACACTTGAAAATATGCATGAGAAACCGATGGTAATCGTTTTAAACGCCTTATATCATCTTCTATTAAAACAGAATCTAATACAGCATTTGCTTTAACTTTAATCATCTTTTTTATAAAGCTACTTTTTAGTTTTTTATTCCCCTGAATTTTTACATCAGCAACTGCCCTATCTTGCGAAAAAGATAGACTTAAAAAAAACAGAAAAAAGATTAAGAATCCATTATTCCTCATTAGTATAATAGTGTTTAAAAACAGCTTCTACTGGTTTGTTTTGAGGTGTAAACCTATTATTTTCTAGTCCTCCAGAATTTTCATAATTATGAAACCATTTCCATACAAAACCACCAGAAAACCAAGGTTCTTTCCAAAAGGTTTCGAATAATGCTTTGGTTGTATTGACTTGAGCTTCCATGTTAACACCTATTTCTTGATGGCTAGTTTCCCATGGTTTTTTTGCTGAATAATCTACACTTCTGTAACCAAACTCAGTAAATAAAATGGGTTTCTTATATTTATCTGAATAACTTTTTATGGTTGGTTTATGTTTCTCCCAACCTTTCATAGACGACTCAAAAGATGGTGTTTTATCTTCATTTAGAGGAAAATAAGCATCTATACCAATAAAGTCTAAATCGGCCCAAAAAGGTGTTCGTTTATATTCATCCCAATTAGACGCATAAGTTAGTTTTCCTTTATATACTTTTTTAATTTCAACAATTAATTGCGTCCAATAATCTGGTCTATGCTTTATAAATTGCTCTAATTCTGTTCCAATACAAAACACTTCAGCCTTTAAATCATGAGACACTTTGGCGTAATCTAAAATAAATCGCGAATAAGATGCTTCCAAGTTTTGCCAATCTTTCTCGTTGGTCATTTTTATAGTTCCCGTAAACTCGCCATTCCAAACCCAAACTTGAGGTTTAACCATTATTTTTATGCCATTATTTCTAAGATGATGCGCATATTGCTTTAAACCTTCGTCGGTTTCGCCAAACCATTGGCGTTTAGAATTATAATAAATATTGGAAGAATCTATAGCTTTTAATAATGCAAATGGCATTAAAGACGCGTAATTAGCATTAATATGCTTTACAGGTTTTACATGTATATCTGCAATAGAATCGCCAGAAGCCACAAAACTAACGCCATTAATTTTCTCTATCTGACTGGTGCAAGACTGAAATAAAACAACAAAAAGCACAACACTAAATAACTTCATAAAATGGGTTTAAAGCAATAAAGATATTCAATCCTTATTTAGACTGAATATCTTTACAACTTATTTTGTGATTTTAAGTTTAAAATAAAGCACGAACACCTAAACTAAAGGTATGTCCTAAACCTTGAAAATTAACACCTCTTACTATTTTTCCGTAAGATGCTTCTAAATTTAAAACATCTGTAATTTGATATTTCCCACCAAATCCTAATTGCGTGTAATTTTGCTCAAAATCGTTTCCTAAATCTATTAAAAACGCCTGTTGTGCATTTACAAAAACAGTTGATTTAGCCGAAGGAAAATAACTTAAAAACGCACTTACTGGAACCACCATACTGTTATTTGCAAAGCGTTCGCCAATATTTACATTATCGCCATTTTCTGAAGCTTCTTTAGCCGATTGCCCAAAGTTGAAACCAAAATCGGCTTCCGTAAAAATTTGCCATTTGTCTTGACCAAATGTTTTATCATAGAAAAATTTAGTTTCCCAAAACACACTACGTTTATCTAAATAGTTCGCATTAGGTTCGTCTTTAAAAACGGGTAAATACACAGAACTTGTAAAAGAAAAGTTAGATACATTAGCAAAAGGTTGCACTCTAATAGATGGCGCAATAGTGGTTAATCCGCTTCTTGAATCTTCTAAATCATTCTCGAAAGCAAATACACTAAACGCATCTTTTCCGTTAAACGTATTGGCTCTAACTTGAAAAATTAAACCCACATTTATTCTTGAATTCTCGCTTACACCTGTGTAAATTTCGGTGGTATTTGTAAAGAAATTCTGTCTATCAATATCTTGCGCCTGACTTCTATCGTCGGTTTGTTTGGTTTGCGTATATAAGCTATTAAAAAACTTAATATCCCATTGCCCTTTTTGTAATAATTTTGAAGGTGTAAATTCCTGAACGTTACTTTTTGTAACTTCGGTTGTGTCTTCCTGAGCGAAAGCACCAACACTAAGCAATAACGCGATTGCGATTGATAATTTTTTCATGTCTATTTGGGTTTTGTTTGTTTGTTTGCTTGATTTTATTCTAAGCCGAAGACATACAGAAAGCATAATATTCGAGTAAGAACACAAGAGTAAGCACTGAGACTGAAGACTGCCAACTGAAAACTACTGCTTATTAATACTCCAATTATAAGGGAAATAAGAAATTTTAGCTTTCTCAGAAACCTTTTCGGTTCTATATGTATTTATAAAATCGATTTCTGTTGTTCCATTCATTTTAAAATCGTCGTTATACCATTTCATAATTTCCGAAGCTTCAATCTTGTTTTTCTTCACTTTAAGAAAAGAACCATTAATAGCTTTTTTAGTTTGAGCTGTTAATTGCGCATCCAAAGTACTTGGCAAATAAGCTTTATTAATTAATGGCGGACAACCAAGCGCACCACAAACCAATACAAAATGAAAACGTGCATCTTTAAATTGAGCACGTAACAATTTGTTTTCAATGGTGTTTAGAGTTACTTTTTGACCTGCTAAATTATAGGTGGTTTTATCAAAAAAACCCTTATCATCTAAAGGTGATTTTGTTGGCATATTAGAAACCAATCCTTTTATAACCGATAAATTATAAGCATTAATCCAAAACGCTTGGTAGTTTTTAGCATCGGAAGCTTTTATACTAATTTTAGAAGCGTGTTCTAAAATGCTATTTAATTCTGAAGGATTAGCTACTATAGCATCGTAATCTACTTTTCCATTTTTAACATGCATTCTAAAAAACGCATCAGAATCTTTAAAAAACGATTCTAAATCTTGTGCTGAAGCGGTAAAACTTCCAAAAACGACTAAGGCAATAACTAATATATGTTTCATTGGTTTTAATTTAATCTATGTTACTTTGCTTCTGTCATCAATTTCACAAAAAACTTTCAAACGCAATTTAGTTTAGAATCGATTTAAATAAGAACCTACAATTAAGTTTCTATCTTTAAAAACGACAACCTTTAGAGAAACAACCAAAATATGGAACATATAGTTATTATAGGAAACGGAATTTCGGGCGTAACAACTGCACGTCATATTCGTAAAAATTCCGATAAAAAAATCACCATAATATCTGCAGAAACAGAATATTTCTTTTCACG